>BNJV01002471.1_pt1:0-27500 | contig 312558 bp, 414 predicted proteins | sample 8540591 | NCBI WGS metagenome assembly BNJV01 (sample SAMD00202457, study PRJDB9452) | human saliva metagenome | host: Homo sapiens | reverse complement strand
GTACCCGCGGCTAGACGGAAAGACCCCGTGAACCTTTACTATAGCTTGACACTGAACATTGAATTTTGATGTGTAGGATAGGGTGGGAGACTATGAAGATGATACGCCAGTGATTGTGGAGTCGTCCTTGAAATACCACCCTTTAACGTTTGATGTTCTAACGAAGATTACGAAACGTGGTCTCGGACAGTGTCTGGTGGGTAGTTTGACTGGGGCGGTCTCCTCCCAAAGAGTAACGGAGGAGCACGAAGGTTTGCTAATGACGGTCGGACATCGTCAGGTTAGTGCAATGGTATAAGCAAGCTTAACTGCGAGACAGACAAGTCGAGCAGGTACGAAAGTAGGTCATAGTGATCCGGTGGTTCTGAATGGAAGGGCCATCGCTCAACGGATAAAAGGTACTCCGGGGATAACAGGCTGATACCGCCCAAGAGTTCATATCGACGGCGGTGTTTGGCACCTCGATGTCGGCTCATCACATCCTGGGGCTGAAGTAGGTCCCAAGGGTATGGCTGTTCGCCATTTAAAGTGGTACGCGAGCTGGGTTTAGAACGTCGTGAGACAGTTCGGTCCCTATCTGCCGTGGGCGTTGGAGAATTGATGGGGCTGCTCCTAGTACGAGAGGACCGGAGTGGACGCACCACTGGTGTTCCGGTTGTGTCGCCAGACGCATTGCCGGGTAGCTAAGTGCGGAAGAGATAAGTGCTGAAAGCATCTAAGCACGAAACTTGCCTTGAGATGAGTTCTCCCTGTCTTTAAGACAGTAAGGGTTGTTTAAGACTAAGACGTAGATAGGTCTGGTGTGTAAGCGGTGTGAGCCGTTGAGCTAACAGATACTAATTGCCCGAGAGGCTTAACTATACAACGCTCAAGGGTTTTGGGTGTTGAGAAGACGAGACGAAACTCAGAGAAGAAAGAGAAAGTTTTGAAGTTAAATCAGCTTGTTTGGTTGTGAGCACTAGAGATAGTGGAACAGAAAGAAAGAGAGTTATTAAAGGAATAATCCTGGCGGCGATAGAGCGGTGGTCCCACCTGACCCCATACCGAACTCAGAAGTGAAACGCCGATGCGCCGATGGTAGTGTGGGGCATCCCCATGTGAGAGTAGGACACCGCCAGGTACTGAATGTGAACCCCGAGCTGAATAGCTTGGGGTTTTTTGTTTTTAGATTTGATTTTAATAAAGTAAAAAGTGCGGTCAAAAATCAAAATAGTTTTATTAAAGATGTTTAAATCTTTTAATGAGAAAATAGAGGTGGAATGGTACAATCACCAAAATTTTTTATAGGATAAATAACACAAATGGCTCGTAAAAAGAAAACTCGTAAAATTAGCGATATTATGCCAATTCGTAAATCGGATAAGAAACCTGAAGCACCGAAGCTATCAGGTAAGAAATTAACACGTTATGAATTAGACGCTAAGGCAAGAGAAGATAAGAAAAAACGTAAACATAAAGGTTTAGCATCTGGTTCTCGTCATAGTAACGCAGAGCAAAATAAAAATAACCAAGTTGTTGAACAAAAAGATCCGCGTATTGGTAGCCGTAAAAAGGTCCCACTGATTGTTGAATTTGTGAATAAGCCTGAGAAAGGAATGACAATTCCAGCGGTAAAAGAACCGAAAAAACTTTTACCTGAAATTGAGTTAGAGCGATTAGAAAATAATGAAATTCTAAATGAATTGTTGGATGCCTTAGATGAAGGCAAAACGATTAGTAAAGCTGATCAACAATTTGTGGATGAATGTTTAGATCGTATTGCTCAGTTAATGGAAGAATTAGGTATTCAAGATGAAGAAGAGACAGAGGATGACCTCTATCGAACCTTCGAGAAAATTGATATCAACCAATTCAGATAATTGTCATGTGGCCGATTATTTTAAGTATTATTGCTTTGGGAATTATTGCTGGCGTGTCATTTTATGCTTTCAAATTACTTAGGAAGTTACGCCATCAAAACACTCTCATTAAACAGGCTAAAATAGAACGTACAAAACGCCTAAAAGAGAGTATGGTAATTATCGCTAAAGCGATGCAGAATAGAGATTGCAACCATTCAGAAGGGGTGATTCGTTTATCAATGCTTTTACTCCCTTTTGGACAATCTTTAAAGCCATATCAAGCTATGTATGCACTTTATAATATTGTAAAAGAAATGCCTACGCATGAAGCTCGGAAAGCATTGTTAAAAAAAGAAAGAATGAAACTCGATCTTGAGCGAGAAAGTGCAGAAGCAAAATTTGAAGAAGAAATTATGTTGGAGTTACGTCAGTTTTTAAATGACGTAGAGAAATTTGGGGAAGCTTAATGTCTGAAATTATTTGGGATCTTGCGTTAATTCAAAAATATAACCAATCAGGACCTCGTTATACATCTTATCCAACTGCATTAGAATTTAATGAAAGTTATACAAACGAAGATTTTATTGCAGCGGCTAATCGTTATCCGGAAAGACCACTTTCCCTTTACGTACACATTCCGTTTTGTCACAAACTTTGCTATTTCTGTGGCTGTAATAAGGTGATTACTCGTCATCAACATAAGGCGGATATTTATCTTGATTATCTTGAAAAAGAAATCAAAGCGCGTTCAGAATTATTCAAAAATCGTGTTGCGACTCAAGTACATTGGGGGGGCGGTACACCGACTTATTTGACAGAAGAGCAATCTGATCGTTTGATGAAGATGCTTAAAGATCATTTTACGATTGCGGCTGATGCAGAAGTTAGTATTGAGATGGACCCACGCGAAATAGAGCTCGATATGCTTGATCATTTACGCAATATTGGTTTTAACCGAATTAGCATGGGTGTACAAGATTTCAATAAAGCGGTTCAAAAAGCGGTAAACCGTGAACAAGATGAAGAGTTTGTGAATGCATTACTTGTTCGTGCTCGTGAGTTAGGTTTCCAATCGACCAACCTTGATTTAATTTATGGATTGCCACTTCAAAATGTGGAAAGTTTTATGTTTACATTACATAAAGTGATTGAATTAAATCCAGATCGTTTGAGTATCTTTAACTATGCCCATTTGCCAAGTCGATTTGCAGGACAAGCAAAAATTAAAGAAGAGCAATTACCGCCACCGGAAACTAAATTAGAGATCTTACAAAAAACGATCGAAACCTTAGGTAATGCAGGCTATAAGTTTATCGGTATGGATCATTTTGCTAAACCTGATGACGAATTAGCGGTTGCTCAAGAGAAAGGTGTATTACACCGAAATTTCCAAGGCTATACCACACAAGAAGAATGTGATTTGCTTGGTTTAGGTGTGTCAGCGATTAGTTTATTGGGTGATACATACGCTCAAAACCAAAAAGAATTAAAACATTATTATCATGATGTAGAAATTCAGGTATTGCACTGCATAAAGGTTTAGCGATGGCAGAAGAAGATTGCTTACGCCGTGATGTGATTAAGCAATTGATTTGTAATTTTAAGCTTGATTTTGCACCAATTGAAAAACAATATAATATTGATTTCAAAAAGCACTTTGCTGAAGATTTACAGTTATTACAGCCATTACTTGAAGATGGATTAATTTCTGAAACAGAAACTGGCTTACAAGTTTCGCCTAAAGGTCGCTTATTAATCCGTAATATTTGTTTATGCTTTGATACCTATTCAAGAACTGCGGCAAAACGACAACAATTCTCTCGAATTATTTAGTCATACAAAAACGGTCAAGACTTATATCTTGACCGTTTTTCTTTCAATCTATTTATTTCGCGATGCTTTCTAGTGCCCATAACTCACTAAGATTTTCTCTGCGGCGAATTAAATGAGCCTTGTCCCCATCTACTAACACTTCTGCTGTACGTGGACGAGAATTATAGTTTGAAGACATACTTGCACCATAGGCGCCGGCAGAGCGTTGAGCAATATAATCCCCTTCAGCAATGGCGAGCTCGCGCTGTTTACCTAAGAAATCAGAGGTTTCACATACCGGGCCAACAACATCATAAATCGTTTTTTCACGCTCTAAAGTGCGGTCAATTTCAATGATGTTCATATAAGCCTCATAGAGTGCAGGGCGAATCATATCGTTCATGCCAGTATCGGTAATTGCGAAGTTACGGCTTTCATTGCTTTTTAGGTATTGCACTTTAGCCACTAAAATCCCCGCATTCGCCGTAATCGCTCGACCTGGTTCTAGAATAATTTCGAGATCTTCATAATCTTTTAATTTATTCAGTAACGCAGCAGCATAATCACTTGGATGCGGCGGCGTTTCATCAGTATAAGTTACGCCTAAACCGCCACCGAGATCTAAATGTTTTAACGTAATACCATCTTCTTTTAACTGTTCTATTAAACGAATGAGGCGATCCGTTGCATCTAAGAAGGGTTGTAATTCTGTAAGCTGAGAGCCAATATGGCAATCCATACCCGTAATTTTCACATGAGGTAAGGTTGCTGCTAATTTATATACCTCACGCGCTTCATCTACGCTCACACCAAATTTATTTTCTTTTAATCCAGTGGAGATGTAGGGATGTGTATGGGCATCGACATCGGGGTTTACGCGTAAAGAAATAGGGGCTACTTTACCCATTTCACCCGCAATTTGGTTGATGTGATGTAATTCCGCAACAGATTCCACATTAAAACAACGAATACCTACTTCTAACGCTCGCATAATTTCGGCACGAGATTTTGCTACACCAGAAAAGACTACTTTTGAAGCCTCTCCACCAGCCGCTAAGACACGTTCTAATTCGCCTTGCGAAACGATATCAAAACCAGAACCTAATTTTGCCATGACATTCAAGATACCAATATTAGAATTGGCTTTAACGGCATAACAAATCAAGTGCGGATGCTCTCCTAAGGCTGAATCAAAGGCATGCCAATGGCGCTCAAGCGTAGCGCGCGAATAAATATAAAGCGGTGTGCCGAATTCTTCAGCGAGTTGTTTGACGGGCAAATCTTCAACATAAAGTTGCTCGTTTTTATATTGGAAAAAATCCATGACGAATCCTTTAAGTGCGGTCAGTTTTTATTGTGTTTTTTGTGTGTTTTGCGGCTGTTCTTTTTCAGGAAAATATAATGGCCCTTTTACACCACAACCTGTAGCTAAAGTACAGAATGCACTGAGTAATAAAATAGAAAGTAATTTTTTCATTTTTCAATCTCTCTAATAAGTAAAATCTGCCTTTGCCAACGAGGCGAAAGGCTTTATAATTCACGGCATTCTATCAGATTTAATCGGAAAAATTTTATGAATGTTGCAGAATTTCACCAAAAATATTGAACAGGTTTGGCAAAAAAATTGAAGAAACGTTAGAGAATCAAGATTGCGATGTAGATTGCGAAACGCAAGGTTCGGTATTCACGATCACATTTGATGACCGTTCACAAATCGTTATCAATAAACAAGAACCACTTCTTGAGCTTTGGCTTGCGAGCCGTTTGGGTGGATTCCATTTTGCTTATAAAAAAATAATGATTGGGTGGCAAATGATGGTAAACGCTTTTTGGGATTCTTTAACCGAGGCGGTTGCGGCTCACGGAGAAACGGTAACATTCTAATGACCGAACTCGCGGAACATGCCCCGCAAAAAAACAGACTTAAAAATGACCGCACTTAATATATTGCGGTCTGTTTTTGGTTACCAATCTTTCCGCAAAGGGCAGGAAGAAGTGATTCATGCTGCATTAAGCGGTCAAGATGCCTTAGTGGTGATGGCCACAGGAAATGGCAAATCCTTGTGTTATCAAATTCCAGCACTTTGTTTTCCTGGTCTCACATTAGTGATTTCGCCTTTGATTTCTTTAATGAAAGATCAGGTAGATCAACTTCAAGCAAACGGCATTGAAGCCGATTTTCTAAACTCTAGTCAGACGTCAGAACAACAACAGAAAGTTGAAAACAAGCTGATTTCAGGACAATTAAAATTATTATATGTTTCGCCTGAAAAAGTGATGACAAACAGCTTTTTTCAGTTGATTTCTTATGCTCAAATTTCCTTTATCGCCATTGATGAAGCCCATTGTATTTCACAGTGGGGGCATGATTTCCGTCCTGAATATACTCAGCTTGGCGGCTTAAAAGCGGCGTTTCCAAATGCGCCGATTATGGCATTAACGGCTACGGCGGATTACGCGACAAGACAGGATATTCTCACTCATCTTAAATTAGACCATCCTCACAAATACATTGGCAGTTTTGACCGTCCGAAATATTCGTTATACGTTGGAAGAAAAAGTTTAAGCCAATGGAGCAGCTTACGCGTTTTGTGTTTAGCTCAAAAAGGTAAAAGTGGCATTGTGTATTGCAATAGTCGTTCGAAGGTGGAACGTATAGCTGAAACTTTGCGAAATAAAGGGCGTGTCGGCTGCTGCGTATCATGCGGGAATGGAAACAGCACTACGCGAATGCGTCCAACAAGATTTTCAACGAGATAATGTTCAAGTTGTGGTTGCGACGATTGCATTTGGCATGGGCATTAATAAATCCAATGTGCGTTTTGTCGCCCATTTTGATTTGCCGAGAAGCATTGAATCATATTACCAAGAAACCGGTCGTGCGGGGCGAGATGATTTACCTGCAGAAGCAGTACTTTTCTACGAACCGGCTGATTATGCTTGGTTACAGAAAATTTTGCTTGAGAAACCAGAGACGCCACAACGTCAAATTGAGCAACATAAATTGGAAGCCATTGGTGAATTTGCCGAAAGTCAAACTTGCCGCCGTTTAGTGTTACTCAATTATTTTGGTGAACATCGTCAAACACCTTGTCAAAACTGCGATATTTGTCTTGACCCGCCCAAGAAATATGATGGTTTAATTGATGCGCAAAAAGTGATGTCGACGATTTATCGTGTGGGGCAGTGTTTCGGCGTGCAATATGTGATTGCGGTATTGCGAGGGATGCATAATCAAAAAATTGTAGAACGCCAGCATGATAAGTTAAGTGTTTATGGCATTGGCAAAGATAAAAGCAAAGAACATTGGCAATCCGTGATTCGCCAGCTTATCCATCTTGGTTTTATTCAACAAGTGATCGGTGAGTTTAATAGTGCAACGCTTCAGCTCACAGAAAGCGCTCGCCCTGTTTTAAAAGGCGAAGTGCCGCTTGAATTAGCGATGCCACGCATTTCATCCATTAATAAAATTGTGCATACATCCCACAAAAATACAGTGGCAAATTACGATAAAGATCTGTTTGCTCGTTTGCGTTTTCTTACGGAAGCAGCTCGCGGATAAGGAAAATATTCCGACCTTATATTGTCTTTAATGATGCGACATTACAGGAAATGGCACAATATATGCCAACAAGTAATATTGAAATGTTACAAATTAATGGCGTAGGGGCGATCAAATTAGAACGCTTTGGGCAGCCGTTTATGGCATTGATTAGAGAACACAAAGCAATTTTAGAAAAAGGCAGAAAAAGAATAAGTGCGGTCAAAAAACAGAGAATTTTTCGACCGCACTTTTTTTTCTAGCTTGCACTTACATCTTGTTCATCGCGTAATTGACGATCAAAGACTTGTGCGCAATCATCGGTACCTGAACCATACCAAGTAGTATCACGTAATGCCACTTCACCTTTACGGTATTTTTCCACTTCGCTTTTCTTCACCAAATAGCCCGTTACACGAATCAAATCGGTGTTTTTAAGGTAAGTGGTGATATAGCGGTAACCTTGTGCAAATGAACCATCGATAATATCAACGACGGCATCTAAATGATCCACATAGGTTTGGTCAAAGGCAAACAAATCTCCCGTACCTGATGGGAAGTACTTATGGAATGGCGCCGATTGTTTTAAATGAGCCAATAACGTTGGTTCTTCACCCACACGAATACGATGTGCAGGCGCATTACGTTTATCTTCTTCATGATTGCTTGCGCCTACTTGAGCATGTAATAAATAACGATTGCCCGTGCGTTCAGCATACACGCCTTCATGGTTATCCGTGACTTCTTTTAATTTATCCATAATCAAGGTCGCAATTTCATCACCGCGTTGGCTTTTACCAAAGGTTTCGTTTAAACCTTCTTGTTGCAATAAATGATTTGCCGCATCTGCAAGTCCCTACAATGGCAAACATTCCCCGTAAAATTAGTGCGTTTGATAAAACCTTCTTTTTTTCGAGGAATGAGGTATTGAAGAAGTTGCTTTCTTCACTACAAATTTATGGCGTTTATCCATGGTGGAAAGTGCACATTTTGCTACACGAGGTAAAAGCTCATTGACCATTTCATCCACGGTTTTACAGGCGCGAGCGATGGTCCCTAAGCGCAAGCGAGTGAGGGTATAAGCCCCGCCACATTCGGGCAGTGCGTTATAGCAGCTTGCAATACCATATTGTTCGCCTAAGTCAGAAATGTAGTAAGCATCATTGGCAAAAGATGGTTTAGAAACCAATAAGCACGCTTTTGCGGCTAATTCTGCAAATTCACGACTTGTTTTGCTCTTATCGTAACGAATGGTCATATTGGGTGTTGGTGCTTCCAACTCAATCACCGCTTTTAAAATCAAATGCCCTGCTTTGGTGTCATAAGGTCCAATATTGGCATGACAGAATGAATCCGGCACAGTTTTATCCACATGATTTAAGAAACGTTTAATTTTGATGTAGTCTTGTTCTTTCATCGGTAATAAACGGATCAAGTAGCATGTCTAAACGCCCAATGTAAACCGGGAATGTGGTAATGGAGGGCACATGGGAATATAAAATCAATAAGCCATCTAATACTTCATCAAGATCTTTTGGTGGCGGCAATTCAAGGAATTCACAGCCTTTTTTAATATACACATTGTAATCCGGCAAAATATAGCGAGGGCGATAAATCGCATAGCCTTCATTTAAATCACAGATCATTTGATTTCTGAAGGAATTGCCATTCTTCATCTGTGTAGCCTAATAATTCACGAGGATCAAATAATCGCTCGGCGATATTGCCTAAACACATGAGTTTTTGTTGATAGGTGAGTGTATTGGATTTTACGGTGTCCAAAATATCTTGAAGAGATGCAAGCATAATCATGTCCTAATTTAAAAGGGTAGCCTATTTTAAGTCAGTGATCTGGATGATGACAATTTTGACAATGTGATCTACATCACATTTATGATATTTATCAGTCAATTCGGTTATATCATATGACGTTAAAATGTTTGGGTTTTATAGGGTTTCCCATTATGATAGTAACGTTAAATATAAATGGGAATAATATGAAAAAAGCACGGGTGATTCCTCACACCAGTTGGGCCGCAAAATCGCTATGGTCAGTCGAAGGTAAAAACGATGTCGATGCTCTTATTTGCATTGGCAATACTGGGCATTGGGGATGGCTTAATTGTGCTCGCTAATTTGGGTTCCTCACCTTGGACCGTACTTTCTCAAGGTGTGGCATTACAAGCTGATGTTAGTATTGGTTGGGCATCATTTTGGATTAGCTGTTTGGTGATGTTAGCTTGGATTCCCCTTAAGTTAAGATTTGGGCTTGGCACGATTTTGAATATTATCGTGATTGCTTTTTTTCTTGGTTTAACTGTGAAAATTGTACCTGAACCAACCGCACTTTTGAGTCGAATCTTATTCGGCGGAATTGGGCTTTTGCTTTATGGGCTTGGAACAGCATTATATTTAACCTGTCATCAAGGCGCTGGCCCGCGGGATGGATTAATGGTAGGGTTTTGTCAACGCCTTCATTTAAAAGTAGGCATTGTGAGAACAAGCCTTGAAGTGTCGGTTTGTGTGCTAGGTTATCTCCTCGGCGGCACAGTTGGCATAGGTACCGTTGTTTTTGCCGCCGCAATAGGTTGGATTGTACAGTTATGCCTAAACTCAATTGCCCGTTTGCCACATCTTCCGTACGAAGGGAATAATCTCAATTAAGGCATCATCAATCGAAATTAAGCCTAAATTCATTTCCTCTTTTGCCTTTTTGGCGGGCAGAAAGCAAGATGTTTATCTGCATCATTAATCGGCTTCCAACGACGAGGCTGAGATGAGCGACTGTTTGGATAGAATCCAATTGTAGGTACATTAAATGCACTGCTTAAATGCAATGGTCCAGTGGAACCCGCAATGAATAAATCCGCACAAGCCAGAGAGTGTGCAAAATCCACTAACCCTTTATTCTTATCGTAAACAATCACATTTTGGCTATCGATTTTTGCTGCTAACTCATGGGCTTTTTCACTTTCACCAGGTCCTGCCGTTAAGATAATCTGACAGTCAAATTCGTTTAATAAACCTTGTATCAATTGAGCATATTGCGACAATGAAAGACTTGTTGCTGAGCCACCTGTTCCACTATGCACAAAGACCCATTTTTTATCTGCAGATAAACCGAATTGTTTTTGAAGAAAAACACGTTGATTTTTAACCGCACTTTCAGGAAATGAAAGGTAAGGTGGTTTGGGTTCCACAATCGGCATGTTATGTTTCTTTAAGAACGCTCGAGCCAAATCTTGATTGTATTCTGCTTCAGATTTTTCTGAGCGTGAACGGCGTTGTGTTAAACGATGGTTATAAAGGATTTGTACCCATTTTGTTGCAGGGCGCAAGACGATAAGGAATCCCACTTTTCCAGGCTAATTTACCGTTATGGGTATTGGAAAAGAAGCTAATCATGCCATCAAATTGCTGCTCTTTGATTTCTTTAACAAGACGATTGAAAATCCGCTTTGTCGTTCTTAGTCACTATCAATGATGACATCATCTAAATAGGGACAAATTTGAGCCAAGTGGGTGCTGTATAAGCCGGCACAAGTGCGGTCAGTTTTTAGCTCGGGATTTGAGGCTTTCAACATCGCAAAAAGCCGGAAATGCTTGAACAAAAGTCGCCCAGTTTATCGTTACGAATGACTAAAAATTTTCATTATTCTGCCTTCTGATGTGTTCGTATTGCAGCATAAAAACACAATCGTTAAGAAAAAAAGTAAAAAAATAGTACCTGAATTATGTACCAAGAAACCTTGGCTTAAGCCATAAATCATCACAGATAAAATATGGGCAACACCTAACGTTGCAATCAGCTTGATCTCATCATTTGTGTTTTTCAGCTTTTTTTCATAAAAGGCACGTAGAGGGAATAAATAAAACAGCAAGCAAGGCGAGCAACCCAACAATTCCTCGTTTGGATAGGTCATCTAAATATTGGTTATGGGCATGCGTAAATTGTCCAATGTTACCCGTGGCAATTTTTTCTTTTGTTTCTTGCTTACGTTTTTCTGTTGCGCCTTGAATGCCCCAACCAAATAAAGGCTTTTCTTTTGCCATTTCAAGTGCACTTTTCCACATTTCAAAACGAGCCCCAAGAGAAGTATTTCCATCATGGTTATCTAAGTAAAGTTGGATATCTTTTTGGGCAACGTCGATTCGTTCCATAATGCGGTTATTGGGCATTTGACTAATGCCAATGCTTGCAATCACAATAATCCCAAAGAAAGTCAGGAAAAAACGTTTTGAAAGAGATTGGCGATAAATATAAAGGATAACAACAAGCAAGACAGGTAATGCCACCCATCCACCTCGAGCAGTAGAAAGCAAACTTCCTACGATGCCACATAAACCACCAATAACACTAAGAGTGGTTAACTTTACGTCTTTTTTATGATGGGCATAGAGGGCAATAATTAGGCTAAAAATACCTAATGACATAGAAATATCACCACCTTGAATATGCATAATTCGAGGGTTTTGCTCCGGAGTAAGATTTCAAGATAAATTTATCATAAAGTGCTATGCAGACGGGAAATAATACCACCAAGCGGGATAGAGTAACTCAAAACACAGGTTTTTGATTGGGGTATTTTAATAATAAAGAGTAAAAAACAGGAATTAAAGAAAAATAACGCGACTTGCCGTATCGAGATCGCGCATTTTTCCCCCATTAATACTGAGAGAAAGCACAAAGGTAAGAAAATAAAAAAGGTAGCTGTAAATTAACCATTTATCAACTTTCGATAAGTTTAAAAGCGGTTTCTTGATTAAAGCATAAACGCTATAACCTAAACCGATTAACATCAGTAGAGCAGGTGCGGCATTATATCCCTCCTTTGACAATAAATATTGAAAGAAAGAAAAGTGTTACCGCAAAGTTTATTATGGTGGCTAACCAATTTTGTTTCGTTATTTGCATCGATAAGAACCAACATTCTGGTTATGTAAAACTAAAAAACCGCACTAACAAAGTGCGGTTTCATTTTAGTCTATTTTTATGGATTATAAAACATCAACGCAGTTTAAGTCTTCGAAAGATTGCTCTAAGCGTTTAGACATTGATTCTTCCATTTTACGTAACCAAACACGTGGGTCGTAGTATTTTTTGTTTGGTGCATCAGGACCTTCAGGGTTACCTAATTGACCTTGAAGATAAGCTTCATTTGCTTTATAGAAGTTTAAGATACCATTCCATGCAGCCCATTGAGTATCAGTATCGATATTCATTTTGATTGCACCATAGCTAATTGCTTCGCGGATTTCTTCGCGACTAGAACCTGAACCACCGTGGAAAACGAAGTTGATTGGTTTTGCTGGTAGATTGCGTTCTTTTGCAACGAACTCTTGTGATGCACCTAAAATAGATGGTTTTAATTTTACGTTACCTGGTTTGTAAACACCGTGTACGTTACCGAATGCTGCAGCAACGGTAAAGTTAGGGCTTACAGGGTTTAATTGGTCGTAAACATAAAGCACATCAGACGGTTGGGTATATAAACGAGATTCATCTACATCAGAGTTATCCACGCCATCTTCTTCACCACCAGTAATACCGATTTCGATTTCAAGGGTCATACCTAATTTGTCCATACGAGCAAGGTATTCACGGCAGATTGCCATGTTTTTCTTCCATTGGCTCTTCAGATAAGTCAAGCATGTGAGAAGAGAATAATGGACGGCCCAGTTTCTGCAAAGTGTTTTTTTCACCCGCTTCAAGTAAGCCATCGATCCATGGAAGCAATTTTTTTCGCTGCGTGGTCGGTATGAAGAATAACTGGGCACACCGTATTCTTTGGCTAAAGTATGAACGTGTTTCGCACCCGCGATCGCACCTAAAAACGTCTGGACGTGCACCGCTTGTTGGTTTGATACCTTTACCTGCGTAGAAAGCTGCACCACCGTTTGAGAATTGGATAATTACTGGTGCTTTCACACGCGCAGCGGTTTCAATACAGCATTTACGGAGTCAGAACCCACGCAGTTTACTGCTGGGATCGCGAAGTTGTTTGCTTTGGCATAAGCAAAGATTTTTTTGTACATCTTCACCTGTTACTACGCCAGGTTTTACGATATCTAATAATTTAGCCATAGTTGTGTTTCCTTTTTGTTTTGGAGGATTTATTCCTCCGTTTGAAGAATCAATATTTATCCCTCTATGAGAGTAGAGGGATAGAAAGCATTTCAATTAACCGTTCGCACGTTTTTTTCAAGAATTTCTACTGCAGGGTAATACTTTACCTTCAACGAATTCTAAGAATGCACCGCCACCGGTAGAGATGTAAGAGATTTTATCTGCAATACCGAATAAATCGATAGCTGCTAAAGTATCACCGCCCACCCTGCGATAGAGAATGCATCGCTGTTTGCAATCGCGTGAGAAATGATTTCAGTCCCTTTTACGGAAGTTAGGGAATTCAAACACGCCAACTGGACCATTCCATAAAAACGGTTTTTGCATTTTTGATGATTTCTGCTAATTGTTCTGCAGATTTATCACCGATATCGAAGATAGATTCATCATCTTTTCACTTCAGTTACTGATTTTTTTCTGTTGCTGCTGCAGTTTCAGAGAACTCCAAACCAACACGTACATCAACTGGAACAGGAATATCTGTGCTTGCGGCTAATTCTTTTTGCTACAGGGATTAAATCTGCTTCATATAACGATTTACCCACATTGTGACCAGCTGCTGCGATGAAAGTATTTTGCAATACCACCGCCCACGATAATTTGGTCAGCAATTTTTTTGAAAGAGAGTTTAATACTTCTAATTTAGTGGAAACTTTAGAACCACCTACGATCGCAACCATCGGACGAGCTGGTTCTTTTAATGCTTTACCTAATGCATCTAATTCTGCTGCAAGTAATGGACCTGCACAAGCAACTGGTGCAAACTCCGCTACGCCGTAAGTTGATGCTTGTGCACGGTGAGCTGTACCGAATGCATCCATCACGAAGACATCGCAAAGTGCGGCATATTTTTTACCTAATTCAGGATCGTTTTTCTTCTCACCTTTGTTTACACGTACGTTTTCTAAAACAACGATTTCGCCTTCTTTAACATCCACACCGTTTAAGTAGTCTTGTACTAAACGCACATTGAAACCTGCGTCTTTTAAGTAATCAACAACCGGTTGTAAAGAGTCTTCAGGTTTGAATTCCCCTTCAGTTGGACGACCCTAAGTGAGAGGTAACCATCACTTTTGCGCCTTTCTCTAAAGCCAGTTTTAACGTCGGGATAGTCGCACGAATACGCGCATCAGATGTCACTTTGCCATCTTTTACCGGTACGTTTAAGTCCGCACGAATAAATACACGTTTACCTTTTAAATCTAAGTCGGTCATTTTGATTACTGACATAATCTTTCCTCTTGGGTTAGTTAAAATTAAACTCAAACATTATACCTAGTTCTGACTAGGTTGTAACGATGTAGATCAAATAAAAAAGCGAATTATGCTTATTTTGTGGCAATCGATTACTTGCCATTGGCGATTGTAACAAATGAATAGTTCATTATGGCTCGCCCCTAAATAAGCGCCTTTTAATTGCGGATTATGTTGCTTCATCCATTGAAATAATTCTTTACGGCTTAATTGTTCGTTTGGCAAGGAGAGCGATTCAAATAATGCTTTCTCTTGTTTGAAATAAGCTTCTGCTGAATCAAAACGCACAGCTACCATGTTTTTTTCCCATTCACCTTGCAATAGTTTTGCGCCTGGCGAGATTGAAAGATAAGGCTCGAGGGTTTCAACTGGAAGCGGTGCTAAATCACCCTTTACAAAAAAACGTGGGATGATCCGTAACAGAACGTGCATTCGCATTTTGTGGCCATAAACCATGCACTACCCAGCCAAATTGATTTTTGTACTACATTGATATTGTGCTGAATCAGGTAAATTATTGCCATATTGCGCACGTTGTTTTTTTCACAGAATGCAGGCGACCAAGATAAGACCAACATATAGTAATCAACAGGGGCATTTTTTTATTTTTGTCCAATGGCATCATCGCGCATGATGACATCATAATTTCCAAAAATCGTTTGGTATTTTTGACCGCACTTTGGCTTTGTTGTTGTGTAGTTGTTGGGGCGGGTTTTGGTGTCTTTTTGTGTTCAGTGAAATATTGCCAAATGCTCAAATGCAGCAAGGGCAATAAGGGAAAAGAGTAGAAACCTGTTTTTTTCATAAAAAAATCCTGTTTAAATTTTTGTCAATTTTTGCTTTTTGTCGGCTATAATTCGCCGCTTTCTCATATAAAGGAATGGTATGGCGTTACTGATCACAAACAAATGCACAAACTGCGATATGTGTCTCCCCGAATGCCCGAATGAAGCAATTTCAATCGGCGAGGAGATCTATGTGATCGATCCTGTACTTTTGTACGGAATGTGTTGGTCATTATGACACGCCAACCTGCCAAAAAGTTTGCCCGATTACAAACTGCATCAAGCCAGATCCTGAGCATCAAGAAAGCGAAGAGCAGCTTTGGGAACGTTTTTGTGATGATTCACCATTCGGATAAGTTGTAGAATTTACCTGATCTTTTTCTTTTCGTCCAATGACTATGAATAAAACGAAAGTTAATTAAAATCGCCATCATTCTGATTTATCTGTTCAGTCCGATTGATATTTTTGCCTGAAGCGGTGCTTGGCCCATTAGGTTTGGTGGATGATGCGGCAGCCATTGCTTTATTGATTCGAATTTTATTGAAAAAAATAAAAAAACTTGAATAAAAATCAACCGCACTTTGCTTTTTCTCATTCTTGCAAAAATTCCCGTCAATTTCTCTAAACTACGCGTCGGAAAAATTTCTTTCCTCATCATTTCACTTTAAACGCTACCCGTGAGTAGCAAAAGGGACCTCAATCATGACAAACGTCAATCAATATGGCTGGAAAGCCTTGATTGGATCAGCTGTCGGCTACGCGATGGATGGATTCGATCTTCTTATTCTTGGATTTATGCTTAGTGCCATTTCGGCCGATCTTAATTTAACCCCCGCACAATCTGGCTCATTAGTCACCTGGACGCTTGTTGGCGCTGTGGTGGGCGGTATCGTATTTGGCGCATTAAGCGATCGTTATGGCCGTGTACGCGTGCTGACTTGGACCATCGTGCTCTTCGCCGTATTTACCGGTTTATGTGCAATCGCACAAGGCTATTGGGATTTATTAATTTATCGCACCATCGCGGGTATCGGTTTGGGCGGTGAATTTGGTATCGGTATGGCATTAGCCATTGAAGCGTGGCCAGCAAAACACCGTGCAAAAGCCGCGTCTTATGTGGCGTTAGGGTTGGCAAGTTGGGTGTGTTAGCCGCTGCGTTACTCACCCCTGTATTGCTTCCACATATCGGCTGGCGCGGCATGTTCGTTGTCGGTATCTTCCCAGCGTTTTGTGGCTTGGTATTTACGTACCCGCTTTACACGAACCTGAAATTTTCTCACGAAAAACAGACCGCACTTTCTACCCAAAAAACATCCAAACTGGAATCTTTCAAACTCTTAATTAAAGACAAAGCAACCACAAAAGTGAGCCTTGGTGTGGTAGTGTTAACTTCCGTACAAAACTTTGGTTACTACGGCATTATGATTTGGATGCCAAACTTCTTATCTAAACAACTTGGCTTTAGTTTAACGAAATCAGGTTTATGGACGGCTGTTACCGTATGCGGCATGATGGCAGGGATTTGGATTTTTGGTCGCTTAGCCGATAGAATCGGGCGTAAACCAAGTTTCTTATTATTCCAACTTGGTGCAGTGATCAGCATCATCACTTACTCTCAATTAACTGATCCAACCGCGATGTTGGTGGCTGGCGCATTCTTAGGGATGTTTGTCAACGGCATGATGGGCGGTTATGGCGCGTTAATGGCAGAAGCTTATCCAACAGAAGCACGTGCAACGGCACAAAATGTGTTGTTTAACTTAGGTCGTGCTGTTGGTGGTTTTGGACCTGTTGTTGTCGGGGCGATTGTCTCTGCGTATTCATTCAGCATTGCGATTGCTTTCTTAGCAGTGATTTATGTGATCGACATGGTGGCGACAGTCTTCTTAGTGCCAGAATTAAAAAGGCAAAAGAATTGAGCTAAGTGCGGTCAAAAAAATTCAAGTTTTTGAAAAACATCGGTGTCAAAGCCGATGTTTTTTATTTGTGAAAAAAATCAGCCAATTTCAACCGCACTTTGTGCTAAACTATAGACACTTTTCCCTATGTTGAAGAATTATCGTGTACGCTAAACGTTCAGTTTCTACCCGTATTGCTAAATATTTATTTGTGGTCATTATCTTCATGGGCATTATTAGCTCATTGAGTTTGATTGTGATGGCCAGTAATAAATCGGATGCGGAAGCGATTAATATTTCCGGTTCTTTGCGTATGCAAAGTTATCGACTATTAACGGAAATGGAACGTTCGCCGGATACGGTTGAACAGAATTTAGTGCGTTACCAAGATAGTCTCAACGCTCACGTCTTGCTTTACTGTGCAGAATCAGCTTTTTGCGCCTTCAGGGATAAAAGCGTCTTATCAAAAAATCCTTCAACGCTGGATGATGATGTCTGATTTAGCGAGTAGCCATCAAATCGAGAAATATCATGCTGAACTAAAAAGTTATGTGCAAGATGTGGATGATTTCGTGTTGGAATTACAACGTTTTGCTGAAAAGAAATGGATCATTGCGGTTTCGGTGCTGTGTATTTCTATGTTGCTTATTTTAGCCATGGTGTCTTATGTCATTTGGTATATGAAGCGTGAAGTCGTGAAACCGCTAGAGCTGATGACCAAAGCCAGTATGCAAGTACAAATGGGGCAGTTTAATCATATTCCGCTAGATACCGCGAGCAATAATGAACTGGGGGTTTTAGCGAAAGTGTTTACGCAAATGTCCTCGGAGTTAGGGCGACTTTACTCACGTTTAGAAGATGCCGTTAATGAGAAAACCCAAAAGTTGCGTCAAACGAACCGCTCTTTAACCACATTGTATCAAAGTTCACAGTTACTTACGCCCACGAAGATTAATGATAAAATTCTCAGCCAAGTGCTCAATCATATTCGTGTTAGCGAACATTTACGCTACATCGAGTTAGAAATTTTCGGCTCAGAACATTGGGAAATTTCTTTTGGTCAAAAAGATCCTAAACAATCACTTCAAGTTGAAGAACTTTCTATTGAAAATGAAAACTTGGCGGTGCTCTCGTGGCAAGCCGGTTTGCCTTGTCCTGATCCACGCATGATGAAAAATTTAGGGCAAATGGTGGCAAAAGCGTTGTATTCACATAAAACGCAACGCCAACAAGAGCAACTTTTGCTGATGGAAGAGCGGTCAATTATTGCGAGAGAATTACATGACTCATTGGCGCAAGTGCTGTCTTTCTTACAAATTCAATTAACGCTATTAAAGCATAATTTGAAGAAAGAAGACGAGGAATCAAAAGAGAAAAGCATTGCGATCATTAGAGAATTTGAGCAAGCCTTATCAGATGGTTATTCTCAATTACGAGAATTATTAGCGACCTTCCGTTTAACGGTACAAGAAGCCAACCTACAGGTTGCTTTGGAGCAAGTTATCGAAAGCTTGCGTTCGCAAACGAAGATGCAAATGACTGTGGACTGCAGTTTGCCATCGCAAAGTTTAAATCCACAAGAATTAGTGCACGTTCTGCAAATTGTGCGTGAAGCAACATTGAATGCGATCAAACACTCAAAAGGTACGTTGATTGAGGTGAAAGCGCATATCAATGCAGAAGGGGAATACGAGATTCTTGTGCAAGATAATGGCGTTGGGATTCCAACGTTAGACGAGCCAGAAGGGCATTATGGTTTAAATATCATGACTGAACGCAGTCGCCAATTAAAATGCTCAGCTTACAATTTCAAAAAAAGGGAGCAAGGTGGTACGATGGTTAAAAATCACGCTTCCTCACACGTTTTTTTAAGGAAAGTTAATGCAAAGTTTACAACCGTTTCACACCTTCAATATTCCGGCAAATGCACGTGAAATCATTGAAGCTACATCGATTGAACAAATCCAACAAGCTTGGCAAAAAGCGCAAGCTGAAAAATCTCCTGTCTTATTTTTTTAGGTCAAGGCAGCAATATGCTGTTTTTAGAAGATTTTTCAAGGGATGGTGATTATTAATCGTTTATCGGGTATTCAGCATACAGAAGATAGCGATTACCATTATTTGCATGTTAATGGTGGTGAAAATTGGCACCAGTTGGTGGAGTGGTCGCTTTCACAAGGCATTAATGGTTTAGAAAAACCTTGCACTCATTCCAGGCTGTGCCGGTTCAGCACCGATTCAAAATATTGGTGCGTATGGCGTAGAGTTTAAAGATGTGTGCGATTATGTAGATGTGCTAAATCTCAACACAGGAGAAGAATTCCGCTTACAGGCGAACGAATGTGAATTCGGTTATCGTGAAAGTATTTTTAAACATCGCTATGCGCAAGGTTATGTGATTACGGCAGTGGGATTGAAATTAGCAAAAAATTGGCAACCAATTTTAAAATATGGCTCATTAGTGAATTTTGATCCTCAAACGGTAACAGCAAAGCAAGTGTTTGATGAAGTGTGTCATATTCGCCGCAGCAAATTGCCTGATCCAAAAGAATTTGGCAATGCGGGCAGTTTCTTCAAAAATCCTGTGGTGAGTGCAGCGCAATTTGCGAAAATCCAAAAACAAGTTGAAAATCTACCGCACTTTCCACAACCGGATGGTTCTGTGAAACTTGCTGCGGGTTGGTTAATCGATCAGTGCCATTTAAAAGGTTTTCAAATCGGTGGTGCAGCTGTTCATCAACAACAAGCGTTAGTACTGATTAATAAAGGTCATGCTACGGGACAGGATGTTGTGAAGCTTGCACATCATATCCGTCAAACTGTAGCAGATAAATTTGGTGTGTATTTACAGCCTGAAGTGCGCTTTATGGGCGCAAATGGCGAAGTGAATTCAGAGCAAGCCATCAGTTAATTTATAGAGGAAAGCAATCATGAACTTTAAAGACATTTTAGAGACTTTACCAAGCATTGATCATCTAACAGGTTTAGACGTATTAAACGGTGAAACAGTGATTCATCATATTCCCGCTGCGCCAGGTAAGTTAGGTTCGCTTCGTCTTTATCATGCGTTAGCAGAAAAATTTAATGGGAAATTAGACCGCACTTCTGCACAACAAGGCATTGAGTGGTTTGCTGAACACGTTGAAGATGCGAAGCAAAATCCTGGAAAACACCCGAATATTGATTTATTGTTTAAGGTAGCGGCGGAGGATGTAATTTATTCGCTTGTACCATTAAAATAATTCAAAAATTTTTAGTGATTAATCTGAACTTTCAATCGTTAAAAACTGTCAAATAAAACAAATTGAGGTATAATGACAATAGTTGTTATACAATAACAAATAAGTAATGAGTCGGGGCCTAGCTCCGCATGCTGTGAGGAGAAGAATGAATAAAGAAACTCAAATGATGTTAGTACCTCAAGGTAGCATCGAAGCTTATATTCGAGCAGCAAACGAATATCCGATGCTGACTGCAGAGGAAGAAAAAAGCTTAGCAGAACGTTTGTATTATGACGGTGATATTGAAGCAGCGAAAAAATTAGTTTTATCACACTTACGTTTTGTTATTCATGTTGCGCGTGGTTATTCAGGTTATGGATTACCGCAAGCAGATTTAATTCAAGAAGGTAACATCGGATTAATGAAAGCGGTAAAACGTTTTAATCCGGAAGTGGGTGTTCGCCTTGTATCTTTTGCGGTGCATTGGATCAAAGCTGAAATCCACGAATATGTCCTTCGCAACTGGCGTATTGTGAAAGTCGCAACCACAAAAGCACAACGTAAATTGTTCTTTAACCTACGTAAAACTAAACAACGTTTAGGTTGGTTCAATGAAAACGAAGTGGATATGGTGGCGAATGAGCTTGGCGTGTCAAAAGAAGATGTCATCGAAATGGAATCCCGTATGACAGGGGCAGATGTGGGCTTTGATTTGCCAACAGACGATGACGATGAGGCTTATGTACCTTCTTTATATTTAGAAGATAAAAGCTCAAACTTTGCGGCAGAACTTGAAAGTGAAAACTTTGAAGAACAAGCCACAGAAAAATTAGGTACAGCATTAGCTAACCTTGATGAACGTAGCCAAGAGATTATCAAAGCACGTTGGTTAGATGATGAAAAAGCGACCCTTCACGATCTTGCAGCAAAATATAATGTGTCTGCAGAACGTATTCGTCAGCTTGAAGCCAACGCATTGAAAAAACTTAAAAGTGCGGTTGATTTCTAAGCCGTTTTGATAAAAAGAAAACCTGTCGATTATCGACAGGTTTTTTTATTTATTTCTTTTTGGATTTTCCCCACATTTTATCTTCTTGACCTCGCCATAAGCGCTGAATATTGTCGTGGTGGCGATAAATCAGCAAGCAGCAAACTAAGGCAACGGGGAAGGTGAATTCTGGTTTAAGCCACCAAACGTAAAATGGTACAAGAAGTGCCGTGATCGACAGCACTTAATGAAGAATAACGGCTAATTAAGAAGACCAACAACCAAGTGCCTAGCGTTGAACCAGCTACGCCCCAAGAGATGGGTGCAATGGCACCGAATGCGGTCGCTACACCTTTTCCGCCTTTAAATTGAAAGAAAATGGGGAAGATATGTCCTAAACACGCACCCAAGGCAACCATGCCTAATTCAAATTGCGTGAGCCCTAAATAATACCCCGCCCAAACCGGTAACATCCCTTTTAAAATATCGCAAATTAATACTGCGAGGGCCGCCCAACGTCCGCCAATACGTAATACATTTGGTCGCACCAGGATTATGAGATCCATTTTTTCGTGGGTCAGGCAAACCTGCAACCTTACAAATCAAAATTGCACTGGAAATCGAACCCAGTAAATAAGCAAAAATCATATAAAAAAGGGCAAATAGGCTCATTTTGTGCTCCACAATCTTGATTGTATTTGAAAAACTTGTTCGTTATTTTAACCAAACTTGATAGCATAAGCCCACTATATTTTTACAGGAATGAGAGATGGATCGAATTTTTATTGAAGAATTAGTGGTCTTCGCACAAATTGGCGTGTATGACTGGGAGCAACAAATCAAACAAAAGCTCGTTTTTGATTTGGAAATGGCGTGGGATTGTCAAAAAGCCGCAGAAATGGATGATGTGCAATACTGCCTCAATTATGCCGAAGTGAGCCAATTTATTTTAGATTATGTTCAAGCTAAGCCATTTTTATTGATTGAGCGAGTGGCTTATGAAGTAGCAGACCAATTACAACAACGTTTTGGTATTTCATGGTTACGCCTCAAATTAAGCAAACCCAAAGCGGTTGCTCAAGCAAATCATGTCGGAATTATTGTAGAACGAGGCGAATTGAAATAATCGCGGAAAATTGACCGCACTTTGGAAATATCAAAACAAAGTGCGGTTCATTTTTTAGATGTTTTTAAGCGCCAAACGGAATGTGCCAATCCCACTTTTTTTAATACTAGTACACTTAATATCATACTTGCTAGCGGATCAACCCATAACCATCCCAGAAAAATAAGCGCTTAGCCCCGAAAGTATCGCAATAATGGAACCGAATAAATCGGTGAGTACATGTAGATACGCCGCTTTGATATTGAGATTATCATGATCGCTGTTCAACATTATCTTTGCAACGAAAAGATTCACCAATAATCCGAGAGAGGCAACCCCAAGCATTGGTAATGCCATCATCTCGATGGGATTTTTGCCAGCGTTGAATCGCCTCAACTAAAAATCATCAATGCCACGACAATCAATGAGCCGCTATTAAGTAGGGCAATGTATCGTTGTTTTTGAGCGGATAGAAACAACGCTAACAAGGCTAACAATAACGATAAACTATCATTTGCCATGTGTCCCGCATCAGCCATGAGCGCCAAACTGTTAAACCAGTAGCCACCAACAAATTCGACAACCATAAAGCCGGTAATGATGGCCAAAACTGAGTGCTAAGATTTTTATCTTGTGGAATATGCGCATGAGATGAATGGTCATGGTGTTCATGAGAATGATGTTCGGACATACTGCTCCTCATTGTGTCTTTGATTAACTTGGGATAAAGTATAAAGTCCGTAGTAACTACAAGGTCAAGGATTGATTTTAACAAGATGAAGATTCACGAACTGAGCAAACAAAGCGGTATTCATTTAGAAACGATTCGGTATTATGAAAAAATGGGGTTAATGCCAGAGCCTAAACGTCTGGCAAATGGTTATCGAGATTATGATGAAGCCAGTTTGAAGCAATTAAAAATTTATTAAAAACCTGCCGAGCGTTAGATTTTTAGCTTTGGCGGAAATTAAATTTTTTTAATGAGATGAAAACGCAGCAATCTCAACATTGCAAAGTGGATAGTATGTTGGCGAAGCATTTGGTTTCAGTTGAAGAAAAAATTGCCGAACTGACTGAAATTAAACATTTTCTACAAAGTTTAATTACCGAAGATGAACATCAAGCTGCAGATTGTAAAGCCATGGCTCAATTAAAAGCCTATTAAGTGCGGTCAAAAAAATATCAAAAATCCGCACGTTGATGTGCGGATTGGTCATTATTCTGGATCATCCGTAAAGGCATTGTTTCGGAATATCGGCACAAAGGTTGCGAGATACAGCACAAACACAATGGCAATTAAAAATAGCCGGAATCGTGATAAAAAAACAGCTCGTCCACATACATTAAACAAGCTCGAGAAAGTGCCGCCGTGAAAAGGCAAAAGCACGGCAAGGCGACAGAGTTTTGGGTAATCCAGTTTCGTAAAGCCACTATGCCATAATCCTGCAGTGAGCCAAATCATCATCATACTGCCGAGAATGCCGCCGAGTGTCACCATGTGTAATGGATCGGCAGTCGGTTCATCAATTAATTTATTGATGCCAATCCACAAATAGCCAATCGCGGCGAAACAGTTGAAGGAAAATAATAAGTGCGTACGTAATGTTTGCGTAGCAGTTCGTGATGATGTAATTCGCGTAACTTTGGCAAGCAAAAATAAAAGCCAACGGCAAAGGCTGTAAAAGCGGCTGGTTTGCGCAGGCAACCATAATCTCTGCAGCGGCATGAAGTCAACAAGAATGTAATCGCGATATTTTTTTATACACGACATTTGGGATAAATACGGGATCTTTTCAATGTGCTTTCTTTCAGTGCCTCTGCGCCCTAATAGAATGCTGACTCGAATTGATACAAACATCACTGCTGCCATATTCAAATGCACCTGTGCCCGCAATAATTTCAGGCTATCAGTCATGGCGTAAGCAGTCTGACAAACCATAAATGCGGCAAGTAACATCAGTAAAGTAAAATTGTCGGTATTGCGATCCAACCAAAACAGCCAAGCACAAAAAGAGTAACAACGCGAGCCAATAAGCTGCCACTAAAAACGAGGCAGTTTGCGGCGAAAATGGCAATAACACTAATCCCGCAAGCAAGAGCACCGCTAAAATTGTCGCAATAGGTTTTAAATTACCTTTGTAATTTGTCCATTCGAGCATGGAAGCTGTCAGAAAGCCGCCGTATGCGGCTGGCAGCATAAATTCTAAGAAAAATTTTGCGGTGTAGGATGAGATCATCGGGACTGATGAAAAAGCTCAAGGCACCAACAATCGCAAGAATGGCAGCACCAACAAAAAAGGGTCGCATCGGATGGGTAAAGAAATTATTCATAGTAATGGATTCCTTGAAATTCGCGTGCGACTATGGTTTCTTCAAAGGCTGAATTGCGTTCGGATAATGGCGTTGGCAAAGTAATCACATTTTTGCACATCCATCCCTTTTTGGAGAAAGCTGCATGATTTCTCGGCTTAATCGAGCCGCTTCAAAACGATCGTGCGTCACTAAAAATACAAGCCATGCCTTGTTGCTCAATTTTTTTCCACTAACATAGCGGCTAAAAATATCACGTAAATCGCGATCCAAACCGACAAAAAGGTTCGTCCAATAAGGCTAAATCACAGCCGCATAGCAATAGACGCAAAAAAATGCTACGCGTTTTGCCATTCCGCCCGATAATTCGGTCGGGATATTTATTCAAATCACCCGAAGAAAGCCCGATCTTTTTCTGCCAGCGCAATGATTTCATTTTCATTTAGGATCATCCATAAAAAAATGGCAATATTCTGCATAGCAGTGAGATTTTCTAATAGACGATTTTTCTTGAAACAGAAAGCCCGTTTTACGGAATGTATTCTTGATTTCGCCCGATTTTGGCGTTTCCAAACCTGAAATCAAACGCAGCACAGTGGTTTTACCACAACCGCTTGGGCCGAATAAAGTTTTTACTTCGCCCGGTTGTAAATCCATACTGAAATCGCGCACGATGGGATCGCGGAGAATTTCAAAACGCACATTCTTTAAACTCAGCATTATCTTCTCCACGGCATAAACAGGATTTCCAATGGCTTGGTAATCAAATATTCAAAGAGTGAAACAAACACAATCACCAACAGCACATAAGCCATCACTGTTGACGTATCTAACATGGCTCTGGCATCGGCAATCTTTGCACCCACACCCTCATTGGCACCCAAAAGCTCAGCCATAATCACCACTTTCACGCCCATGGCAACCGCGACGCCAATGCTGGAAATCACATAGCCCGTGAGATGGGGAACATACAAATAGCGGATTTTTTTCCACAATCCGAGTTTGTACGCATCAAACAATTCTTCATGTTGTTTGTTTACACTTGCCATGCCCATGGCGGCACTGGCAAAGGTCAGCGGGGCGACTAATACGATAATGGTAAATAGCACACTTGGATTGCCAAAGCCAAACCAAAATAATGCCATCACAACCCAAATAATTGGCGGCATGGCTAACAAAATCGTAATGACGGGTTTGAGCAATGCCATAGCGGTTTTAAAGCTGCCCGCAATCAGCCCTGCGGTTAAGCCAGCGACTAATGCAATGGCAATGCCCACCACAGAACGCCATAATGAGATACCGATTTCGTTTTGTTGGAAATGATCAAGCAGCTCAAGGGCTTTTTGAAAAACATCCGCGGGAGCAGGCAGCATAAATTCACCAAATACTGCGCTGCCCCAAGCCCACAAGGCAACTACCATCATCGCCACACTCAAGCCGGTAAAGCCGCTCCAGAGATAGTCGATGATGTAAAACAGGACAGGTTGTGGTTTACGGATTTTGTCAGTTTTAATCATATTACGTGATTCAGTTTCAAATTAAGCCAAGAAGAATTTGTCATCTGGTAATTTACCACCTAAGAGTTTTGGATTGAACTCCATCAAAGGTTTCATAGAATTGCATGATTTCATTTTTCAGTTCACTGGCTTTGGTCACCGTTAAGCGCGCACCGTCTAAGCCCATTTCAATAGCGGCTTCTGGGGCTGGCAGATAATTAGCGCCAATTTCAGCCGCACTTTTGCGGTTAGCCATAATCCAGTTTAACGCATCACTTAAATCTTGGTGAAGTAGATCAAACTCAGCCTTGTGTGCGTGGAAGTATTCTTCATTGGCAATAATGCCCTGCCATTGGAATAAGCGGTTTTGTATTAAATGCTTGTCCCCATTCTTTCACTAAATCAAAGCCCACGTACAATCTCCGTACCGACAATTTTAGCTTTCTGCACAACCGCACTTGCCATTGGTTCTGGCAAGATGGCCGCATGGAAATCTTTAAGCAAGAACAAACCAATTGCTTCAGTTGGTGTGGCCGCATAGGTGATATCCACTTTATTAATATCAATATTCAGTTTTTTCAATAAGGCCTGCAATACGATGTCTGGCATATCGTTTTTTTAAATGGCACAAGGATTTTTTTACCCACCAATTCTTGCGGTGAAGTAATAGGCGTCACCTTTTACACATCAACTGCGTAATCCCATTGGTGAGAATATTTACCATGCCAACTTGTTGCCCTTGATTACGTAAATTCACGCCGACATTACTTGGGCTCATCATCACTTTAAATTGCCCACTTGCCACACCCGCACGCAATTGATCAGGCGAACGCCAAATCTCTAATGCTACATCCGCTTGTTTGGCTAATTTACCTTGCGCTGCCGCCACCGCAATGGTCACACTTGGCATCGCTGGTGCACCATAAATGGTAAATTGTTCTTTTCGTTGCTGCAAAGAGAGAAGGCGACATGCCCGCTGCCGTAAAGTGCTGCGCTCATTCTTAAAAAAATTACGTCTATTCATTGCCATGGTTATCTCCTTATTGAATCAAACTCAATGCTTGTATTTTTGATAATAGTTTTCATTCATTATCTTACTAGCCGTGACTAAAGTAAAGAAA
>BNJV01002624.1_pt1:72500-316633 | contig 316633 bp, 451 predicted proteins | sample 8540591 | NCBI WGS metagenome assembly BNJV01 (sample SAMD00202457, study PRJDB9452) | human saliva metagenome | host: Homo sapiens | reverse complement strand
TCTTGATTTCTCCGCCAAGCTTTTAGTAACTTCGTAACTAAAAAAACTCTTTTCCTCTATCCCAAACTATATTAAGACCAGGTTCATAATTTATGATACTGTGGTATTTATAATTTTTAATTTTTACTTCTTTCATTTTTCAACCCCCTTTTTACAGTGTAATAATTACGCTTAAAACAACTTATTTTTTTCCCTTGTTTAAAAACCTTTTTATTATTATACTATTATTGAGTAATTATGACAATAAGGTTGTAACTCAAGCAAAGTCACAACCTTATTTTTAATCTTCTCTTAACACTTCTTTTTCTAAGGATATTCCAAATGTTTTTCTTTTTGTACATCTGTCATTCTCTATATCAAATATTCATTTTCATATGTAAAAATTTTTTTAAGTTATATCTCTATTTATTTTTCTTCTTTTTTTCTTGTTCTTTTTCTTGTTCTTCTTTCCTAAGTTTTACTAAATATTCATATTCTTCTTTGGAAAATAGTTTTTGTTTTAATTCAGGATTTATCAGTATTAATTTCGGATGTTTTCGAATAATCTCTCTTCTATATTCTTCTGGGTCTTTTTGGAGGCCATTTTTCCAGTTTGAGCATATATTACTACTTCATATCCGTCTCTAGGTGATTTAAGTGCTTTTTCCTTAAGTTCTTTAGTTATTGGGTAGAACACTGGTTTTACAGCTGCTCCACCACAGTCTTTTTCTATTCTTATTTCATACTTCCCTTTTTTTCTTCATAAATTATAAAACCGTCTCCTATATACTCTTTTACATCTGTTTTTATTGTAGTTTTCTAATTCACCCTTTTTTTGGCCATCTTTTTATTTTCTAAATAAAACATTACTTCTAATGCATCTTTATCTGATTTTTCTTGATTTTTCTGCCAAACTTTGTGTTACTTTATATCTAAAAATGTTCTTTACCTCTAAACCAAAATATATAATACTCATCACCAATTATCGAAATACCATGATTTTTCATAATTTTTCTATTCCTGTCATTATTTTTATCACTCCTTTAAATGTATATTCTCTTGGTACAAACTGATTAACTACTACTTTCAGGTAATCCCTGGTCTCTTTCAATTTGCTATTATTATAATATTATTGAATAACTATCACAATAAGGTTGTAACTCAATCAAAGTTACAACCTTATTTCTAATCTTCTATTAAGACTTCTTTATCTAAGGGTATTCTAAACATTTTCATATGAGAATTTTTTAAAGATATAGCTCTATTTATTTTTCTTTTTTTCTTGTTCTTCTTTTTGCAATTTTTCACTAAGTGTTCATATTCTTCTTTGGAAAAATAGTTTTTTTACATCTTTCAGGGTTTTTTTAATACTAATTCTGGGAATTCTCGTATAAACTCTCTATCTGTTTCATCCTGATCATTTTGTTGGCCAACTTCCTGTTTCCATATATTATCACTTCATAAGCATCCCTGTCTGATTTAAATGCTTTTTCCATTAATTCTTTTGTTATTGGATAATATACTTCTCTATTCCTACTCCCCCTATCTCTTTTTCAACACCTATCTCATATTTTCCGTTTTCTTCATAAATTGTAAAAATCACTTCCTACATATGTCTTAACATTAGTTTTATTATAATTTTTAATTCACCTTCCTTTGGCCATCTATTGTTTTCTAAATAAAAACATTACCTCTAAAAGCATCTTTATCAGATTGTCTTGACTTCTCTGCCAAGCTTTGTGTTACATAATAAGTGAAAAACTCACGCCCTCTAAACCATGCAATAGTATATTCATTATCATCTATTATTATATTATGATTTTTATAGTTTTCTATTTCTCTCATTTCTATTTCAATACTCCTTTGTATACATTTCTATCTATGTAATCACCTTTGTGTAATTGATTTATTATTGCCTCAGGTATTCCTCCCTTTGTATATCCACCTGGTCCCCATAGCCCTTCATACGCGCCTTTTTCATTACCACTTGGAAATTTTAAATAGTCCAACTTTATAGGTTCTATTACAATTGGATTTTTCCCTAAAAAGTCTTTATCAAGTCCTAATAACTCCTCCAACACCCTTGGATTACCATTAGAAGCTCTAACAGCTTTTTCATAAATAAATTTTGGCATTACAAATTGTCCATCTTCTGGACCTATAGTACCTCCATACTTTAATAATGCTTTATCAAAACTCTCCTTACTTATCACTTTAACAACTCCACCTTCAAATAGTTTTTAAATGATCATCAATCTCTTTTTGATAAATATGCTCCTGGAACAGGTTTTTCACCTTTTTTTGTGCTTATCAACCCATCTTCTACTTTCTTTGAGAGATCTATTCTAGGAAGTTTTGCCATTTCATCAAGAAATTCTTTTTTCCATAAACTATTTGAGTATTTACTTTTTCTTTTTTTGATTTGACTAAGTAGCCTTGATTGTTCATTTGTAGTTTTTTTGACCAAATTGTTGCTTATTTTTTTCATTTCTCGATACATTTATTATTTTATTATTTGTATTGTTTAATATCATATCACGTGGATATTTTTTTAACTCTCTTGGAAATTCTTTAGCATTGTAAAGTATTGTTGGCCTTAATTCTCCATCAATTCCATTTTCAGCTATCTTAACATGATTTATAGAACTTCTTTGAGATAAATTATTTCTTGATTTTAAACTTTCATTCTTAACATTTTTTACTAATTTATCTTCAGCATTTTTACCTGGTTTAAAAGAAATTTTTTACTTTAGCTCCCTTACCTAATAAACTTACACCTAGGTGACTAAACAAAGCAAAACTACTTCCAAATGCCATTTTTTTAATAACATCTGATGGTTTATCTTTAGAAACCAATCCGTCTATTAGTCCTAAAGTTCCACCCGATAACATTGTTAGTCTTAATGAGCCACCTGGCATAATCCAAGGTAATATTGCTAGTACTAAGTCTTTTTTCTCTTCAGAACTTGCATTGTGTATTACACTTGCACCTATAATCGGTTTACCATGTAATCCTGAATAGAATGCTACATTCCTATCATATTCTTCTGCGCTTATTTGACTATTTATCATTCTTTTTGATAATTTATTGTTATTTGCTTTATTATTTTTTTCCCATATTTCCTTGATAGTACCTACCCATCCCATTTCATTTTTGCCAGGTAGCATAAATGTTTTTAGTGTTGGACTCCAACTTCTTTGGGCTAATGCAATCCCTTGTGCAACAGAGTAACTTAAAACATCTACTTCTTGGAATATACTAACAGAATTCGCATCAAACGCTAGTAGCTTACTTAACTTTTCTTCCAAGTCTCGTTGAATTTTTCTATAACTATCTATCTTTTCTTGCAAATTACTTACTTCATTTAAATCCACTGGATCTTGTTCAAACTGCTCATTCAATAGATTTTCATTCAAAGCAATTTGGCTTTTTGTCTCATCAATTAATCTTTCTAAATCACTTTGCTTTAGGGAGTCTCCATATACTTCACTCGTATATTTATTTATATATTCCTCGTTTGCTTTTTCAATAGCTTTATTTAATAATATACATCCATCAATTAGTGGAGATAAAACACTTCCACAATAAGCTTTGGCACTATCATATGCTGCACCTTGCAAGCTATTTGTTTGAAACATAAAGTTTGATAATGCTTGTTGTATTAGTTGATAACTTCCTATTTGACTTGTCGTAAGGTTTTTTTATACTATTGGTTTTGGCTTTGAGCAGAGCCCTAATATCATATTTATACTCATACATTCTCCTAATATCTTATAATTATTTTTAATTTGTTGTACTTAATTTTCAAATCAGCTTCCTCATCTAGAAGTGTATTTTTTTCTCTTTGTAAGATTTTTCTACTTAGCTCCTCACAATAACTTATATTATCCATATGTCTATTATATTCTCTTCCAAATATATAATATAACTGTTCTTTTAATCTATGACTTCGATATTGTTCTTTATTGTTTAGTTCCTCTAATCTTTCGAGTTTTTTTAACTTCTTTTTATTATCATCTAGCTGTTCTTCTAACAGTCTCCTTTTTAATATACTCTTCTTTATTATCCATTAATTAATCCTCACAGTAATTAATAACTAGGGTAAATATTTAGGGCTGTAATTCTTTACTCAAGGCATTATCCATAGCTTCAAATTCTGCAGCAAGGCTATGTATATTATTACACATACTTTGAATTACTTGTTTAAGCTCTTGGCCAGTAGCTAGTGCTAAATCAGCACTACTTTGAGCTTTAGCATTTCCGGCTACTGTAGTTTCTGAATCTTTTTGTAACGGATCTAACATTACTTAAACCACTGCTAGCACCTATTAGTTGAGTTGCCGCTCCTGAAGCTTGTTCTTTACTACTTTGCAATAAATCCATATTAGCTCCTTTTTATCTTTTACTTTTTTTATATTATACTATATATTATACTATTTATCAAAAAATTAATTTTTATTTTTTTCATACCTAAAATTTAATCTATGTTTTATCATCTATCTAATATATATCAAAGAAAAGGTATAAATTACAATTTATACCTTTTCTTTTAATTTTAATAATAACTTTAAAAATATACTATTTATTTTCTTCTTTTCTTGTTCTTCTTTTTGCAATTTTCACTAAGTGTTCATATTCTTCTTTAGAAAATAGTTTTTACATCTTTTAAGATTTTTAATACTAATTCTGGGTGTTCTCGTATAAACTCTCTATCAGTTTTCATCCTGATTATTTGTTGGCCAACTTCCTGTTTCTGCGTATATTTTCACTTCATAAGCATCTCTATCTGATTTAAATGCTTTTTTTCATCAATTCTTTTGTTATTGGATAGCATACGTCCCCCAATGATACGCCTCCACTTTCTTTTTTCAAATGATATTTCATATTTTCCGTCTTCTTCATATATTATAAATTGGTTTCCAACATGTTTTTTTATATTTGATTTATTATAATTCTCTAACTCATATTCTTTTGGCCATCTTTTATTCTCTAAATAAAACATTACCTCTAATGCATCTTTATCTGATTTTTCTTGATTTTTTTCTGCCAAACTTTCAGTTACATTATACCCAAAATACTTTTTCCCCTATCCCATATAATTCGATATTTATCTCCATTTTTACAATATCATGATTCTTGTATTTCTCTATTTCTATCATTTATTCAATACTCCTTTGGCATAGCTATTTTAGTGTATATATACTGTTATTCTCCCTACTTATAATCTCTTTCAATTTGCTATTATTATACTATTATTGAGTAACTATGACAATAAGGTTGCAACTAACAAAAAGTTACAACCTTATTTTTAATCTTCTCTTAACATTTCTTTTATATAATGGCATTTCAAATATTTTCTTTTTATATGTCTATCATTCACTAAATTTAATATTGATTTTACATACGAGAAATGTTTTAAGATATAGTACTATCTATTTTTCTTCTTTTGCAAGTTTTACTAAGTGTTCATATTCTTCTTTTGAAAATAGTTTTTTTATATCTTTCAGGATTTTTAATACTAATTCTGGGAATTCTCGTATAAAATCTCTATCTGTTTCGTCCTGATTATTTGTAGGCCATCTTCCTGTTTCTGCATACCTCATCACTTCATATGCATCTTTAGTTGATCTAAATGCCTTTTTCTTTAAGTTCTTTAGTTATTGGATAGTATACTTCTCCTAAAAATACTCCTCCATTTTTCTTTTTCAATACCTATCTCATATTTTTCCATTTTCTTCATAAATTACAAAATTATCCCCTACATATCTTTTTACGTCTGTTTTTATTATAATTTTTCTAATTCTTTTTCCTTAGGTAATCTTTTTATTCTCTAAATAAAACATTACCTCTAATGCATCTTTATCAGATTTTTCTTGATTTCTCTGCCAAACTCTCTGGCACCATAAAAAATAAAAGAATTCTTTCCCTCTATGCCATATTATATACTCACCATCTTCATCTTTTTATTATACTATGGTGCTGATATTTTTTTCTACACCCATAATTATTTAATACTTCCTTTCACGTAGGCTCACTTCTTAAAATATTTCTCTAGTGCAAACCAATTTACTCACCCTTTTCCTATAACAATCTAACTATTTCTCCATACTATTAATCATAAATACGCCAACATCAATAATTGGGAGTTTTGTAATTTTTTTCTAGTTGTTTTTTTATATATGGAAAATGCGTACATCCTAGTACAACAGCTTCTACTTTATTTTGTTCGAAATAATTAAATAATACTTCAAAGTTAAAGTCTTTAACTATTTCCTCTGGGCTATTCTCTTCTTCTATAGCTTTTACTAGTTCTAACATAGATAATCCTAAAAACACGTAAACTTGGATTTGATACATATAGATTGTTCTCAACACCTGTTAAACCATGTGAGTTTGCTGCCATTACAGCTAGATACTTATACTCTAAACCAAGGTTTCTATACATCTGCATAGGTGTTACAATTTTTATATTGTGTTCAATAGCTAATCTGTCAAAGTCTACTACTGAACTTAGTGAGTTACAATACACAAAGATAACTTCACAATTTTTCTTTTTAATTGTTCTATTATTTCTACTATTATTTTTTTCCCTTTCACTATCATTTAATGATTGAAATGTTGTTTGTTCAACTGGATTATTAGATATAGGTACTAAGACAATATCATTATAACCATATGAGTTTAATAAGTTTTCACCTAATTTAGAATCGATAGGTGTTCCAGCCATAACTGCAATTTTCATACTTGCTCCTCCATTTAATAAATTTACTTTTTATTACTATTCCTTTTAATTATACTACAAAAATATATTTATAAAAAAAGTACATAAAAAAACAAACCCCAAGATTAACTTGAGGTTTGAATTATATATATTATTTTATATCAATTTTTAATTGGTCATCTACGTAATCAAGATGTATTTTCATTCCATCTTCTACTACCGTGACGTATTAATTCAACTGATAATTTGTTTTCGATTTGACTTTGGATAAATCGTTTAAGTGGACGAGCACCAAATTTCATATCAAATCCTGCAGTTGCTACCCAAGCAGAAACTTTTTTTCATCATAAGTTAATTCAATATTTCTACTTGCAACACGTCTTACTAATTCATCAAGAAGTTTATTAGCAATTCCTTTAATATTATCTTCTGTTAATGGTTTGAAGATAATTATGTCATCCATACGGTTAAGTATTTCTGGTTTGAAGTATCCGTAAAGTTGGTTAGTAACATTTTTACGAGTTTCTTCAGAAATAACACTGCGTCTTTTACTTCTTCTAATAGTTCTAATGAACCAATGTTAGAAGTCATAATGATAATTGTATTTTTGAAGTTCACTACTACACCTTTAGAATCAGTTAAAGTACCTTCATCTAATAGTTGTAATAAGATGTTAAATACATCTGGGTGAGCTTTTTCTATTTCGTCCATTAAGATAATGCTATATGGATTACGTCTTACACTTTCAGTAAGTTGTCCACCTTCTTCATAACCGATGTATCCCGGAGGTGCACCAATTAAACGGCTGACTGAGTGTTTTTCCATATATTCACTCATATCTATTCTAACAATATTGCGTTCATCATCGAATAAGTTAAGAGCTAAAGCTTTAGCAAGCTCAGTTTTACCTACACCAGTAGGACCTAAGAATAGGAAGCTACCAATTGGTCTATTTGGATCAGCAATACCAGCACGAGAACGTAATATTGCATTAGTTACACTCTCAACAGCTTCATCTTGACCTATTACTTTTTCATGAATAGTGTCAGCTAAGTTAAGAAGTTTTTCTTTTTCTGTTTCTACTAATCTAGTAACTGGGATACCTGTCATTTGACTTACGATAAAGCCAATTTCATCTTCAGTTACTTCTTGTTTTTAATAATTTATAATCTTCAAGTTTAGATTTTTTTCTTCTAATTCTTCTAACTCACGTTTTAATTTTGGTAGAGTTGAGTATTGTAATTCTGAAGCTTTTTTTCTAAGTCATAGCTATTTTGAGCTTGTTCTAATTCTACTTTAACTCTATCGATTTTTTTCACGAAGATTTTTTTAACCGCAGATAATTTTTTTCTTTTTCACTATCTACTTGTAATTGAAGTTTATTTTGTTCTTCTTTAAGATTTGCTAATTCCTCTTTTTAAGTTTTCTAAACGGCGTTGTGATACTTCGTCATCTTCACTACTTAATGCTTTTTCTTCGATTTCAAGTTGCATTACTTTTACGATTGATTGTATCTAACTCTGCTGGGTTAGATGAGTTTTCAGTTTTAATAGTAGCACAAGCTTGGTCGATTAAGTCTATAGCTTTGTCTGGTAAGAATCTGTCAGTAATATATCTATTAGATAATTCTGCAGCTTCTACGATAGCACGGTCAGAAATTTTAACACCGTGATAAACTTCGAATCTTTCTTTTAAGACCACGTAGGATAGATATTGTATCTTCTACAGTTGGTTCTTTAACTAGAACTTTTTGGAAACGACGTTCTAATGCAGAGTCTTTTTCGATATATTGACGATATTCATTAAGTGTTGTAGCACCGATACAGTGTAATTCACCACGAGCAAGCATTGGTTTTAAGATGTTACCTGCATCCATTGCACCGTCAGTTTTACCTGCACCAACTAACATGTGGATTTCGTCAATAAATAGGGATTATTTTACCTTCTTGTTCTTTAACTTCTTTTTAATACAGCTTTTAATCTTTCTTCGAATTCACCACGATATTTAGCACCTGCGACTAAACTAGTAAGGTCTAATTCGAACACTGTTTTTATCTTTTTAAGCTTTCTGGTACGTCACCACGAACAATACGTTGAGCTAATGCTTCAACAATCGCAGTTTTACCTACACCAGGGTTCCCCGATTAATACTGGGTTATTTTTGTTTTTTTCTAGATAATATTCTAATTACATTTCTTATTTCTTCATCACGACCAATTACTGGATCGATTTTTACCACTACGTGCAGCTTCTACTAAGTCACGTCCGTATTTTTCTAATACTTCATAGTTGTTTTCTGGATTTTCATTCATAACTTTCTTACCTCCTCTTATACCATCGATAACTTCAGTTACTTGTTTAAGTGTAGCAACTTTATCGACATATTTTTTTACTATACTATTTTTACATAACTTGCTAGAACAATATGTTCACAAGAAATAAATTTATCTTCATATTTATCTTTGTATTTGTTAGCTTCTATTAATAAGGCATTTAAATCGTTACTAAGATAGCTAGCATAATTTATATTATCCCCTTCTACCCCACTTACTTTTTGATATTTCATGATCTAATTCACGAAGTAAATTTTCCTTATCAATATTAATTCTTCCTAAAAATATCACTATATAAGTTACTACCAATAAGTGCTGCTTTTATAAACATCTCACTCGTAATACTTTTGACTTTTTCTCAATTGCAAATTCGGAAGATTTCGCTAAGATTTCTTTTCACACTATTTGTAAAAACTATTAATATCCATTGTAAATCTCCTTTTTATTTTTAGTAGGTCTATGCCCGTCAAATTTATTATTTTTAATGTCAAATTCTTTTTGACCTTTTTTTGACCTTAAATAAATTATAGCATGTTTGACCTTTTTGACAATAGTTTTTAAAAATTTAAAAAAATTTTTAAAAATAAAACAGCTATTATATTAATAACTATAATATATATGTTAACTTAGATTAATAGAAACACTCTAATTTTATTTAACTATATATTATTTAAAAATATACATACGTGAAAAATTTTTCATTAGTTTACACTACTTTCCAAAAAAATATTAACTTAGTAAATACTTAATCATACCTGCTCCAATTGTATTTATATAAGCAATTATAGATTCTAACAAGATATAAACTTAATTATAAATACTACCGATAATTATAATTTCATGAAAACTAAATGCAAAACTCTTGAATCTTATTTCAATATGTTGTATTGTAAACATAGGAGGTACCTTATGACAAAACAAAAAATTAATCGTATAGTAGGCTCAATTGGAGCATTTATTGGGATTTTTGTATTTATTGCTTACATCCCACAAATTATTTCGAACTTACATGGTGTTAAAGCTCAGCCTTTCCAACCATTATTTGCGGCAGTTTCTTGCCTAATTTGGGTTATCTATGGTTGGACAAAAGAACCTAAAAAAGACTGGATTTTAATTATTCCTAATGCAGCAGGTGTTGTATTAGGTGGACTAACGTTTCTAACTTCTCTATAATAATAAAACTAATAATAACCATCCCTAAAAAGGATGGTTATTTTTTTGATTTTACATTTTATTCCTTAAATTAATATAGCACTGTCTATATACTATAGCGTACATAAACAGTGCTTATATTTTTGTCTTAATTATTTTTTTATTAACAAATCCATTTTTCTCTAATAATTCTTTTGTTACAGCTTCTATACCTGAAGGCTTAGCATAAAAAGTCTGCGAATTTTTAGTCCATGTTTTAGTTTCACGAGCTTCTGCAAAGTCTATCATAGTTTGACGATATGCTTTTAATACTTCTTCATTAGATTTTTGGAAACTCATTTGTATCCTACGTTAGCTTCATGTGGTAATCTTGGTTTAACTTTTTCTGTAGATTTTTCTTCATCAATTACACTATACTTTAGTCCACATAAGAATAATGCATTTTCTGGAATATTTAATAATTCAGAAATACCTTTAGCAAAAGCCTCTCACTCCACCACAAAAATACTATACCATATCCTAATGATTCAGCAGCTAATGCAGCATTTTGCATCGCAATACCAACATCCATAGAACCAATTAATAGAGGTTCATATTGATTAGAAATATCAAACTCTCCACCTTCAATATCAAATGATAATTTAATATTGCTGTAGTCTAAGCAGTATATTAAGAATGCTGCAGAACTTTCGATATGAGCTGCATTACCTGGAGCTTGTTCTCTAATTAAATCAGCAATTTTTTTGTTTTGTTTCCCCTGTTGTAGCAATAATGCTGTAATGTTGACCATTCATCCAGCTAGATGCTTGTTTTAGAACATTCAATAATTTTATCTAAATGTTCTTTTGGTAATTCATTACCTTTTTACAAAACTTCTTCTTGTACGATGGTTCATCATTGTTTCTATTACTTTGTTCATACTTTACCTCCATGGTTAAATGAATTATTTGTTGTGTTGATAGTTATATTATAACGCGAAAATATTTTTTTATTGAAAGTAAAATTATTATAAAAATCCTCATCAAAATTTGATGAGGAAAAATTCAATATTTATTTTACAGCAAACTCTTGGCTACCTAATTCAATCCCACTTATACCTTTTATAGGCTGTAAGTTTTACAGGTGTAGTTATATCTGTAGCTTTATACGCTATAGCTCCAGAGACAGTTCCACCTATTTTTGACATCTGATCATTTACTAATGCTTTATCCGGATGTAATGCTACTTGAAGTTTGTTAACTTTATTTTTATCATTATCCTGAATTGGGCCCTCAGGGAATGAAGCAAACCATGCTGTCATTGGACTAATATCTTTTTCTGTTTTTATTAGTAGTTTCATACCAAAAAGCAATAACAGGAGCATCACCATACTCATTACCTTCTTCACCTACTGGTATGACTTTATATTTTGTAATTTTCAAATCAATATCTTCCATTGATACTTTTTCCATCTTTAAAAGTATATTCACCTGTTCTACTAGTTGAATTCACTTTATCTTTTTTTCAGTTTCATTAGTAACTGGATTTTTCTTTTTCTTCTTTCATAGTAGAACAACCGCTAATTAAAAACACTAGTTACTAATATACTTAATAATAATTTAATTTTCATATTGATTCTCCTTTATAATTATTTTGTTATGTAAACTAATATTTTCTTATAATTACTTATGTGTTATATCTATAATATTTTTAATTTTTATTTGATAACACCATATATTTTAATTATAAAAATATTCAAAAATTTTTCAATATAAAATTAATTATACTTAAAAAATTTCTTATTTATATTATTCCATATTTATGTTATAATAATTATAGGAATATAACATGTTATTTTAAGGATAATCTTCAAAGTATTATTCCTATTAGTAAGAAGACTTAGTTCCCCATTTAAACTAAGTCCTCTTTTTTATTATTCTTTTATCTTTTCTACTTTTTATATAACTATAAATAATCTTTTCTACTATAATTTCAGAATAGCTACTATTTCTTCTCCGTCTTTTTCATCAGTTTCCACAAAACCTACCGACTGATAAAGTTGTCGTGCTATATCATTATCACTTTCATAAGATAACCAACAATATTGTGCTATTCCACAAGGAAAAGTATTGATAAATTCCAAAAGCTAACTCAATAGTTTTTTTACCAAATCCCTTCCCTTGGAATTTTTATCTATCATAAAACGCCATATATTATAATTCCCTTTTAGCAATCTTAGGAGCATCTGCATCATCTGAATTAACATCAAAACCTATCATTAAAAAGCCTACGGGTGCGTCATCATTATAAATACCAAATGTAAATACATCATTATTCTCAGTAATTGCTATATACGCTTCTATAATACTAATATTATTTGAAGCTACGAATCTTTTCTGATTATCAAAAAACCCTCTAATTTCAAAAATCTCTCCTACATTTTTCTATTAATCTTTTTAATTTAAGCATGATTTATTCCCCATTTAATTTTTTTACTCTAGATTATAAGGTTATATTCGTATTTATAAAATAATTTAATTATTTTTATATACAATAGATTAATTGCACTCAACTAATTACTATTTCATAAACTTAACTATTTTCTCTTCTTCTTTATATACTTTCACTGCTATTTGTGACTCTTTCAAAGTCTCGTTTTAAGCTATATGAATATATGTCTCTAAATAATCTATAACCTAGTTTTTTTATTTACCGCAAAGGCAAGTTCGTATAATTCATATATATCCATCGAATCAAAGTTCTCATGTGCTTTTTATTACATCTACTAATATGTCATCACTATGTTTCTCTAACTGCTTTTCTAATCTGTCATTACGAAACTCTGATTTCTCAATAGCGTATTTAAATCGTTCACGAGATACTTTTTGAAAAAAATCACTTATTAGTGTTTTGTAGTCTAAATTATCGAATAGTTCATATCCTAATTTTTCATTTATTTCTTTTGCTGTTGCTATGACTTCTTCCTCACTTATACCACGTAAATCCCAGACACTTTTTCGTAACTGGATCCAACACTTCACTATTATCACCTTGTATCGCTTTTTTTAATAATTCCTCTTTCATAATGTCTCCTTGTCTTTTTAATAAAAACCTATTTATATCTTCTTAATAATCACTGCTATCATTATATATTATTATACTAGTACTAGCAATATATCATTTTGAATTATTTCTTATCTATCTAATCTTGACACTATATTTATTTTTGTTTTATAATTAATTTGTAAAGTTATAACTTGACAATATTTAGAAAGGAGGTCTAATATGTTTTCGAAAGATAGATTACAGGCGCTTAGAAAAAAACATAATATATCACAAACAGCTATTGCTGAGCACTTAGGCGTTACTCGTTCAGCATATAACGGCTGGGAAAAAGGTAAATTTATACCTAATAAAAAGAACTTAGAAGAGCTAGCTGACTATTTCAATGTTGAGACTAGTTACTTTGAATCAGAGTACGAAATAGTCAACAGATACTTGCAACTAAATGATATTAACAAACAAAAACTTCTAAAAAGTAGCCAATGAGCTATATTTTTCTCAATTATATAAATACCGTGTTCATGCAAAATTATCTGCTGGTCTAGGTAACTACTATGATGAAAATTATGAATTCGATACTGTTTATTTCAGTAGCAAATATGACTATGATATAGCCTCTTGGGTAGATGGGAATTCTATGGAACCTAAGTATCATAACGGTGATGTAGCTCTTATTAAGAAAACTGGTTTTGACTATGATGGTTTTAATATATGCCGTAGTTTATAATGAAGAAAACTTATATTAAAAAAAGTCTATATCGAAGAAGATAAAGTTCGCTTAGTATCGTTAAATGATAAATACGATGATATTACTGCACCCTATCGATGAAGTAAGAATAGTAGGATTAGTTACTAAGAGCTTTAGACCTATTAGTGAGGTGTAGCTATGGGAATTATCGATTACACATTAGAACCTCATTCTGATATTGCTTTTATAGATATGAAGTCTTTTTACGCCAGTGTTGAATGTGTAGAACGTGGATTAAACTCTAACTACTTCACTTTGTGTTATGAGTCGAGCTGATAACTGCAATGGTTTAATTCTTGCTAGTTCACCTGTTTTCAAAGAAGTATTCGGTAAAAAAATAATGTTGGTCGCAGCTATGACTTACCTTTTAATATTAATGATAGAACTTTTTCTTATTACAATGCTAGACGCTTTGGTGTGAAAAATCACTCCTGAATATATTCAACACGTTGAATCTTGGGCTAAAAACACTTATAGTTCCTCCTAGAATGAATCTATATATAGAAAAATATTCAAATATTGAACGTGCTAAAAAAATTATGTTCCTGATGAGGATATTCATCCCTACTCTATTGATGAAGGTTTTATCGATTTAACACAGTCATTAAACTATTTTGTAAAAGATACTACTAAGTCTAGGCGTGAAAAGTTGGATATTATTTGTGCAAAGATTCAGCGTGATATTTGGAAAAAAACTGGTGTTTTTTCTACTATTGGTATGAGTAATGCTAATCCTTTACTGGCTAAGTTGGCGCTTGATAATGAAGCTAAAAAGACTAAAACTATGCGAGCTAATTGGTCTTATGAAGATGTAGAAACTAAAGTTTGGAATATAAAATCTCTCACTGATTTTTGGGGGAATTGGTTCAAGAACTGAAAAAAGATTGAATAAATTAAAAATATATTCTATACGCGATTTAGCCAATGCTAATCCCGATATACTTAAAAAGGAATTTGGTATTATTGGTGTACAACTCTGGTTTCACGCTAATGGTGTTGATGAAAGCAAGCCTTCTGTTCCTTATAAACCAAAATCAAAGGGACTTGGAAATTCACAAGTTTTACCTAAAGATTACACCATTAAGTCACAAAATAGAACTAGTATTATCAGAAATGGCTGAACAAGTAGCTATAAGATTAAGACGCGCTAAAAAGAAAGCTAAGTCAGTTCATATAACAATTAGTTATAGTCGCATAGAAGAAAAAAGACCTCTTGTTGCATCTCAAAAAATTAAACCTACTCAAAATACAAAAGAACTAACAGACTACGTATTAGCACTATTCAGAAAGAAATATACTGGTGGTGCTGTTCGCTCTATCGCTGTAAGGTATGATAATTTAGCCGATGATAATATTACTATAATTTCATTATTTGATGATATTAAAGGCAATAGAAAAAACAGGAGAAAAATCGATAAGACTCTTGATTCTATCCGTGATAAATATGGCTTTTTAGCTGTGCAAAATGGTAGTATCTTAATGGAGGGCTCACGTGTTAAAGAACGAAGTAAACTAGTTGGTGGTCATGCTGGTGGCATGGATGGTATATCATGATTAATAGAAGCTACCTACCCTATAAATCAGCTAGACAATATGTAGATCGTGGTATGGCAAAATGGATGGGATTTTTATTTCAGAACATACTACAGCTATTAACACTCAAGGTAATACTATAGACTTTTTCTATAAATATGGATATAGCTGAAAAACGTTTATTATTAAATCAACTATTTTTTTCTTTAAAGGTTTAGCTTATCTTTATACTGCTAAACAAATAGCTCCATTTTTTTAGGAAAAAGTAACAGACTGCCAAAAATGACTATATTTACTTCACAACAAAAGATACTATTATTCAAATCGACATAAAAGACATATTAAAAGTTTCAATCGCAGAGGAATTAGACTATGAATAAATTAAATCAACATGAAGTCCAATTTGATTATTTCAGTAGTAACTATGATAAATTTGAAAAAGATTTCTATAAGTATTCTGCCTTAAACATTCCCTTAACATTTCTAACAGATGATATTTTTGAGTTTAATGATGAATAACAATAGCAATTTTTTTCAGATTAGCTACGAATAAATCAAAAGATAAAAGAGATCATTACTTTTTCTTCAAAGTAAATACTCACAAGAAAAATAATACAGTAAGGATTTTTAAATATATTGGACATAAATACCAACTACAAAAATAAAAAAGAATGCATCTTATAAGATAGTCTAGTCTTATTTTCAAGATGCATTCTTTTTATGTATAAAAACCCTAGAACACGTTTAATTTTTTTATACATTACTTTTTAAAGGTATTACTTGATTATATTGTGCTCTATATTTTTCATAAATTAAATCTGCAATATACAATCCATTTGCTCCTGCCTGTGCCAAAGAACGCGTTATTCACATCCATCTCCACACCCGTAAATTCCATTAAAGTCTCCAATTTGAAAAATTATTCATTTCTACTGTTTCTGAATAATATTTACCTTCAACCCCATATAATAAGGTATCACCATGCGCTGTACCAGGAGCGATGGCATCTAAGCTTAATATCATTTCTATAATATTATCTAACTGTCTTTTAGGCATACATAAACCAAGATCTCCTGGATAAGCTGATTTCAATGTGGGTTGTATGCTAGATTTTGCTAATCTGTCTTCAGTTGTCCTTCTCCCTCTCTGTAAATCACCAAATCTCTGTACAATAACATTATCTCCAGCAATACAATTAACAGTCTTTGCTATAAGATTAACATACTCATGGGGAGTACTAACTAAATCGCTAAATTCTATACTAGTTAAAAGTGCAAAAATTAGAATTATCAGAAATTCTATCTTTGTCTTTAAAAGCGTGACCATTAACAGTTCTTGCGCCAAACGTATTTTCGACAACTACATATCCATTTCTATTAAAACAAAACATACGAGTTTCATCATTATACAATTCACTAACATGCGATATCTTAGGGTCGTATGTTATCGAGCTAATATCATTCCATGTTTCTGCTTTTAGTTCTACTCTAACACCTATATCGACATACTTATTATATTGGGGAATATTATATTTTTTTACCAATTTTTTAAAAAACTAGTCCCACTTCTTCCTATAGCGAATACAATATGCTTAGAAGAAATATACTCAGATGAGTTTTTAAAATGTATTCTATTCTCATACGGATTTACATCTATAACCTCACAATTTGTTTTTATTATACAATATTTTTTTCAAATATTGAAGTAAATTTTTCATTATTTTTCAAATTATTTTCTGTTCCAAGATGTTTAATAATCCCTTCTCTATGAATAACCTATTTTTACAAAGTTCAATTAGTTTAGTATTTGGTTTATAAATTTCACTAGTTGCCCTCAAACTTAATTAAAATTTTATCTAAATCATTCATATATTCTATGGCCTTCTCACCACCAATATAATCCTGTAAATGTCCCCCATATTCTTTTGATATAATGAATTTCCCATCTGAAAAATGCACCTGCTCCAGCAATACCACTCATTACTGAACATGGTTTACATTGTGCACATTTCTTTTCAGGATTATTTAATATAGGGACAAGAGCGACTGTCTATATCATGCCCTTTCTCACAAATTAAAATATTTAATTCTTTGTTTTCCAAAAGGCCATATGCAACCATAAGCCCACTTATTCCACCACCAATAATAACTACATCATAATCTTTGTCCATATACTTCTCCTTAATTTAATGATTGTAAAAACTTCTCCATACTAATATCTGTACTCACACCTACAATAGGACAAATTTTTCCTGTTTTTTTAAAAACTTCCTCTTGAATAGGATTTGGAGTTGGTAGAAAAAAATAAATGATTGTGGACGTTGGGAACTATCATTACTTTTTCCCATAATTTATCTAATTTATAAATAAGTAATCTCATATTGATGTCTGACAAACTATATCCCAAAAAACAATATAGACTTACTTAACATATCTGCTCTTAGTTTTATATCTAAATGAGATTCAAAAATCTAATCTTTCAAAATAATCACTCTCAGTAAGGACAATTGATTTTTCTAATGACATATCTCCATGAAACTTTACAATCTGTGTTTTACTACTATCATCATTATCTTTATTGATTATATCATCGACATTTATAATCAGTTTATATTGTTTTTCATTAATATCGAATGCTTTCTCTAAACACTTATCATAATTAGTTGTGTAAATTATAGGAAAATTCAAATTAACTATCGATGAGTGTGTAATAGAATTTTTTAATAGCCTTATCATCTATATTCCAGTTCTCAGTCATCCATTTTTCAATTCTCCCATACCATAACATATAATATTCTGCCAATGTTAGTGCATCTCCATAAGAGCTAAAAAAATACGTTTATCATACCCTAGATCTTCAGCCATAGAATCAATCAATTCACTCCAAGTAGGCAATCCAAGAGTTTTAGAAACACCTGCTCCCACAAATAAAAATAACTTCTCTTCTTTTAATAGAATTTTTTTAATTCTTCAATACTATTCATATTTATTCTCCTCTAAATACTTTTTGAGCTTATCTAGTGCCTTCCTTCTCATAGAAATTTTATGCTTTTTTTCACCCATTTCCGCAAAAGTTTCACGATAATCGTTTGGTTCAAAAACACAATCCCATTGAAAACTTCTATCGCCTCTTGGTGGTGATACAATCTTGCCTTTTGTTTCCCCCTCAAAAGTAAAAATATTTTTTCCATCGCAAAAGCTATTACTGTTTTAGCAGTTGCACTAGCATTACCTTTTGAAAAATATTCACTAAATTTATCTGCTTTTAGTGAATCCCAAAATACTTGTGTTAATCCTCCTGGTAGTTTCCCGAATTCATCTATAAATAAACCCGTTTGCTCTACAATAATTGGTCTACCTATCTCTTTAAAACCTTTAATCACTTTGTCAATTACAATTTCTTTCATATCATCGCTCTGAATTTCACTGATTTTTCTTATCATAAGAAATCACTCTTATATGAGATGAATTAAGTATTTTTTTAACTTCCGCACTTTTAAATTTGTTGACGATAAAAAGTAAATATCCATATTCTCTCCTAAATTAAATTTTAAATATAAAAAAGTTTATTATAATAAAAATATACAGAAAATAATCAAGAAAAAGTATAGTATAATTTAAAAATAAATAAAATTCTTTTTCATTAATATTATAACACAAAATCTATAAAGTAAAATATAATTTATTAAAAAAATAATTCTATAATAAAATTTTTCATAAATAAAAGTAAAGGCTAGATACACTAATCTGTATCTAGTTCAAACATAAAAGTATACATCATCTTATAAATCTTAAGCAACTAATATACCCCTAACCTTACATTGTTAAAAATATAAAAATTATTATAAAATAACATAAATATTTAGTTAAAACAACATATTATTTCTTGATTGACTTTATATTATTCTTAAAAATATATTAAATACAAAAATTAATATGTTTAAAATTTCAAACTAGCTGCGAATAAATCAAAAGATAAAAGAGATCATTACTTTTTCTTCAAAGTAAATACTCCACAAGAAAATAATACAGTAAGGATTTTTTTAAATATATTGGACATAAATATCAACTACAAAAATAAAAAAAGTGCATCTTAAATTTTAGTGAAAAACTAAATTTATAAGGTGCACTTTATTATATTAAGTATAAAAATCTCCAAAAATATTTAGCCTTAGAGATATTCATACATTTTAATCATATTTTATAGTTTCTTCCGCTATTGCATTTGTTAACAATTGAGAAAAAAATTAATATTATACTTTATCGCTACATCATTAGCCCACTTAGGAATAGACAATGTTTTTACCAAAAGTAGAACTATCTAAATACTGTTCCAAATCAACAACAACCATTGAAACAAAAGATTTTTTTCAAATACGTAATAATCTTTTAATTCAGGATCATCTTTAAATGGATAATCATCCTTAATAGATAATTTATTTATATCACTTACCTCTGGTAGTTTTTCTCCATTTTCAATATAACTAGCAAGCATTAGCCCTAAGTAATCGGAAGCCATACTCATAGCTTCAGGTATATCTTTTCCTTGAGTACCAGAACCATTAATATCTGGAAAATATACATTATATGATGAGATTTTTTTCGCCTTCATTATTAAAATAGAAAATCGCAGGATAGCTAATTAACATACAATCACCTCTTTATTGTGGATGAGGGTTATAATAACCCTGCATCCTTTAATATCCCCTTTTTCAGTAAATTTATTCAATTCACCTTTAGGAATTATGATTGGCCTAAACTGTCCAGGTTTTGTCATCTTTACATGAGAACCTTTGCCGCCTTTTTGTAAAAATAAAGCCATGCTTTTTCAACAGTTTAACCATTTCATCTTGTGTCATCGGCATATAAACAACCTCCTGACACTTTTTATATTACTACGTATTAATACGTATGTCAATGAATTTATTGTACTTTATTATAATAAAAACCCGAAACAAAGATTTCTCCTTGTTTCGAGTTTTTATTGTATTCTATTATCTTTTCGCTATTTCTTCTAATAACATTTTTGTTAATCATTTGTGGGTTGGCTTGACCTTTAGAAGCTTTCATAATTTGTCCTACTAAGAATCCTATAGCACGGTCACGACCGTTTTTTTGTAGTCTTCAATAGATTTTGGATTGTTATCTAATGCTTCGTTAACCCAAGCTAATAATTGTCCACTGTCTGATACTTGCACTAGACCTTTTTCTTTAACGATCTTCTCTGCATCTCCACCGTGTTCGATTAATTCAGCGAATACTTTTTTTAGCGATCTTTACTTGAGATAGTTCCGTCAGTAATTAATTTAATCATTCCTGCTAAACCTTCTGCAGTAAGTTTAGTTTCGCTAAGTTCTTTTTTTGTACTTTATTTAAGTATGCATTCACATCAACCATTAAGTAGTTAGATGCTAATTTTGGATCAGCTCCTAATGATACAGTTTTTTTCAAACATATCTGACATTTCTTTAGTTAATGTTAGTACGTGTGCATCATATGCTGGTAATCCAAGTTCTTCTTGATATCGTTTTTGACGAGCATCTGGAAGTTCTGGAATAGTTTTTCTTACTTCTTCCATCCATTCATCTGAGATAACCATAGGTACGATATCTGGCTCTGGGAAGTAACGGTAATCATCTGAACCTTCTTTAACACGCATTAATTTTGTTGTACCAGTAGTTTCATCAAAAACGACGTGTTTCTTGTTCGATTGTTCCACCTGCATAGGATAACTTGCTCTTGACGTTTTTCTTCGTACTCTAATCCTTTTTTAACAAAAGTGAATGAATTTAAGTTTTTAAGCTCAGTTTTTGTACCGAATTCATCTTGACCATATGGACGAATAGAAATGTTCGCGTCACAACGCATTGAACCTTCTTCCATCTTAACGTCAGATACTTCGATATATTGAATAATTGAACGTAGTTTTTTTCTAAAGTAAGCATATGCTTCTTCTGGTGTTCTAATATCTGGCTCAGAAACGATTTCGATAAGTGGTGTTCCTTGACGGTTAAGGTCTACTAGTGAATAACCATTTTTGTGAGTTAATTTACCAGCATCTTCTTCAAGGTGAGCACGTGTAATACCGATACGTTTAGTTTCACCATTTACTTCGATATCTATCCAACCATTTTCCCCAATTGGTTGATCAAATTGAGAAATTTGGTATGCTTTCGGGTTATCTGGATAGAAGTAGTTTTTTCTATCAAATTTTGATTCGCGAGCTACTGTCATATTAAGAGCCATAGCTGCTTTCATTCCCCATTCTACTGCTCTTTTGTTTACTACTGGAAGTACCCCAGGATATCCTAGGTCGATTACGTTAGTGTTAGTGTTTGGTTCTGCACCAAAGTGAGCTGGAGATGGTGAAAATATTTTTGAATCTGTTTTTAATTCTACATGGACTTCTAGTCCAATTACTGTTTCAAAATGCATCTTGTTTCTCCTATTATAATTCTATTTTTTTATCGTGTAAGTTGTAGTGTTGTTCAAAGTTATACGCTACATCATAAAGTGTTGACTCTGCGAATGGTTTAGCAATAATTTGCATACCGATTGGACGTTTACCTTTGAATCCACATGGGATACTAATACCAGGTAAACCAGCCATATTCACTGGAATTGTTAGTATATCATTTGCGTACATAGTTACTGGATCATCAATTTCTTCTCCGATGTTGAATGCTACTGTTGGAGCAGTTGGTCCAATAATTACATCGTATTCTTCAAATACTCTATCGAAGTCTTGTTTAATTAATGTACGAACTTGTTGTGCTTTTTTGTAGTAAGCATCGTAGTATCCTGAAGATAATACGTAAGTTCCTAACATAATACGACGTTTAACCTCAGCACCAAATCCTTCTCCACGAGTTTTTTTGTAGATTTCCTCTAAGTTTGTTGCGTTTGGACTTCTATATCCGTAACGAATTCCATCAAAACGTGAAAGGTTTGAACTTGCTTCAGCTGACGCTATTACGTAGTATGTAGAAATAACGTGGTCTGTACTTGGAAGACTTACTTCTTCTACAATAGCTCCTTGACTTTCTAAGTATTTTACTCCATCAAGAACTGCTTTTTTAACATCTTCATCGATACCTGCTCCGAAGTATTCTTTAGGAAGAGCAATTTTCTTACCTTTGATATCTCCAGTAATAATTTTACTGAACTCTGGTACTTCTACAGGAGCACTAGTCATATCGTGGGCATCTAATCCTGAGATGATTTCTAATACACGTGCATTATCTTTTACTGTACGTGTCATAGGTCCGATTTGGTCTAATGATGAAGCGAATGCTACTAATCCAAAACGTGATACACGTCCGTAAGTAGGTTTTAATCCTACGATACCACAGTATGAAGCTGGTTGACGTACCGAACCACCAGTGTCACTTCCTAAAGCGAAACTTACTTGTCCTGCAGCTACAGATGTTGCTGAACCACCACTTGATCCTCCAGGCACTGCATCTAAATCATGTGGGATTACGAGTAAGTTTGTAGTAAGATGTTTCAGTAGAACCACCCATTGCGAATTCATCCATGTTTAATTTACCCATTAAAATTGGATTTTCTGCATTTAATTTATCCATTACTGTCGCACTATAGATTGGATTGAATCCTTCTAAGATTTTAGAAGCACATGTAGTTTGAATATCTTTTAGTTACGATATTATCTTTGATTCCCATTGGAATACCGAATAATTTTCCTTCTACATCTCCCGCTTCTTGGCGACGGTCTAATTCTTCAGCTTGTTTTTAGTGCTACTTCTTCAGTTACTGTAATAAATGAACCGATTTTTATCTTCAGTAGCTTTTAATTCTATCTAATGATTCTTTAACAAGATCACTAGGCTTTAATTTCTTTATTTTTTTAAGTTTACTTTCTAAACTTTCAATTGATTCATGTAATAAACTCATCAAATTATCTCCTTACTAATTTTTATTCTAAGATAGTAGGTACTTTAAATTGTCCTGCTTCAGTTTCTTTAGAGTTTTTTTAAGAACTTCTTCTCTATCCATACCTTCTTGAGCTACGTCTTCTCTAAATACATTAACTAAATCTAGAACGTGGTAAGTTGGTTTGATATTTTCTGTATCAACACTATTTAGCTCATTAAATAAATCTACAACTTTCTCTAATTTTTTTCAATATAACCATCAACTTCATCTTCTTGGATTTCTAATCTTGAAAGATGTGCAATATGATTTACTTGTTCTTTTGTAATAGTTGACATAAGTTCCTCCAATTTTTTTATATTATTCTATTCCATACTAGTACATAACCGATTATTTATCAAGGGTTATAATGCTTTATAATAAAAAAAGCGCCCCACATAGTTTAAAAAAACTACATGGGACGAATGCTAATTTCGTGGTGCCACCCTAATTTATATCAGAATACTGATACCTCTATAAAGTATATTTTATTTTATAAAAAGTGTTGCTTATTTCAATCATCAATGTCCAATCTTTCAGCCTATGAATTAAACTCTCTTATAATAGAAACATGAAATAAAAGTCTTTTTTTACTTATTATTTGTTACGGTTATTTTTATTATATTATACCATAATGCCTATAATGTCAAGGAAATTACAGAACTTACACAAATATCATTTATAGTTTACTTTTTATATTTTTTTATTAAACTTAGTTTTTACATAAAAACGTATTAGTTTCTAAGTGTATATATTTTTCCAAAAATTATTTAGTTATTCATATTGAAACATTAATACTATTTTCTCCTTATTCATTAAGGTTATTCATCATTTTAAAAATCAATACAAAAAAATTATTTTGTCAAGCTGTTTTCGTAAAGTTAATTACATATAAAAATCTTCTATAAGTACGTCTGAGTATTGATAAATTACTTAATACTTATCATAGTTAATTAATTTTTTTGCTAATTTTTATTTTTTTAGTACTTAATATACTTCCTTATACATTATTTCTTTAATTTAGAAGCTTTTTTTACATCTTCAATATCTAGAACTTTCATAAAGCGATTATTCCAAATATAATCTTGATAAAAGTCAATAATTTGCTGTGCTTTTTAAGTGATTATTATCAAAAGTTGTGACAGCATCTCTTACTAAAAACTTGTTCAAAAGCCATACTCAAAACCAATTTTTAATGAGGTATCAATACAAAACTCTACTTGCATCCCCACCATAGTATAACTCTTAATTCCTTTACTATCAAGGTAGCTTTTTACATCTGTTTTTTTGAATATAGAGTTAAAAATTTTTTTATTAAAAATTTTTGTCCTGAGGTCGTGGACTTAATTCGTGATATATTAACCAGCTTTGGTCTCCTTCTGAAAGGAAACCTTCAGATTCTGTATGGCGGATATAAATAATATCTCTACCAGCTTCTTCAAAACTTGAAATAGTTTCTTTCACTTTCTTAATATAATTCTCTTTATTAGCAGGGGCCAAGGTTAATTAATCCTTCCTGAATATCAACAACAATCAATGCTTCCATCATATTTATTCTCCTTTGGAGTCCATTATTTGTGAAAATTATAACAACTTTTTGCAATACTTGTCAATCAACATATTTTTTTAAATTTTTTGTTTGATTAAAAAAAGTATAAATAATGTAATATATGTAGATATATTGCATAGAATTTAATAACAAAATTATATTATTTTATATTCTAATTAACTCTATTAATAGTTTGATTCTTTTTAATTTTTAGACTATAATATAAAATTTAAAATATTTGTGAGGTATAAAATGGAAAATTGGATTGAAATTACAATTCACACTACTAACGAAGCTAGTGAAATAGTTGAATCTATTTTGTTGAGATTATGGTTCTACTGGTGTTGCTATCGAAGACCCTACTACACTAGAAGAAAAATCTGCACGATGATTTTTGGGACTATCGTTGAACTTAGTCCTACTGACTTCCCTGATGTTGGAGTTATTGTAAAAGGATATATAAATGAACTTAACTTTGATGATGAGACTTTTACTCGTTTTTAAAGGTGAATTAGAACAACTAGGACAAAATATTAACATTGGAGAATTTTTCAAAATTGAAACTACTACCATTAAAGATAGCGACTGGGAAAAATTCTTGGAAAGATTACTTCGATATTCTTAATATTGGTGAGAAGTTTGTTATAGTTCCTACATGGCGTGAATATGAGAATGAAGAAAAATAAATATGTAATCAATATTGATCCTGGTATGGCTTTTTGGTACTGGTGGACATGAAACTACTTCACTTTGTATTAAAAAAACTTAGAAAAATACGTAAAAACCTCATGACAATATTATCGATGTTGGTTGTGGAAGTGGTATTCTTAGTATCGCTGCAAGTTATTTAACAGATGGTGAAATAAAAGCTGTTGACTTAGATAAACTAGCTGTTGATGTATCACGTGAAAACTTTGCACTAATAACTTAGAAAATAGAATAACTGTTGAAGAAGCTAGCCTTCTAACAAAAGAAACAAAAATATAATGTTATCGTTGCTAATATACTAGCTCATATCATTGAATTAATGTTAGATGATGCATATAAGTTACTTGAAGATCGTGGATACTATATTACTTCTGGTATTATTAAAGATAAAAAGATGAACTTCTTGAAAAAAATGTTAGAACGTGGATTCAAACTAGTAGAAGAAACTTCAGATAATGAATGGTATTCATTCGTTTGTAACAAAAATAAATAAAAATAAGGATAGATATATAACTTAATTGTTTATATCTATCCTTGTTTTTCATATTAAATATAATGCAGCTTATAAAGTAAATAACTAAATAGTGGTGGTATGAATAATAACAATGGTAATACTAAGAAAAAAATATTGCGAAAAATATAATATAACGCTTTTTAACGGTTCTTTATTATTTTTTTTATTCTTATTTTTATTATAACCTATAGTACACATCAAAAATAGAACCATAGTTTAAGATTACCGTAAACGCATCACTTAAAAAGCATACCCCATACATATTCTGTATACTTTTCAAACAATGTTAAATCACTTACTGAAGCAATAAGACCTAATATTGCAGAACCAACAGCTAATAACAAGCCTATAGAAAGCCAAATTGCTAAAAAGTGTACAGGTAAGAACTACCTGAATTATAAGCAGTGGTTTCCATGGCATAGTTAGATCTACATCTAATTCCTTACGTTTTCTTCTATATCTCATAAAGAGTATTAATAACATAAAAAATATAGGTACGGATATATGGCCATAATAAAATATCAAATTCATTCTATTATCTGTCATTACTTACTTATCCTCCCTATAAATTATTTACTATAATTATAACATACATTAATATTCGTATAAAAAAATAAAAAGACTATCTTACTGATAGCCTCTTGAAGTATTTATTTAAAAACTGTAATAACTAATTTTTTTATTATTTCTTCGTATTATTTTATTCTTTCTATCGTTACCTACTGCGCAAAAAAACTATTATTATTATGTATATAATCATCGTTATAAAACTTGCTATTATGGTGAAAATCTCAATGCATCAGCACTACCAGCAAATACACTAAGAAATAAACACATAAATATACATATCGGTGAAATTACTAACCCAATAATTATAGATATTACAAGGATTTTTATTCACAGCATTTCAAATATACATTTTCTCCTGAAGCTTTTATAATTAAAATTGTTCCAAAAAAATATTATACATATAAAAAAATTGATATTATTATATAACCGTAAAAAAAGAAAAACCCATGATCTATCTCCCTCCTTAAGAATCTCTTTTCTTCATTATATCATATATTTACATAAAAAAAGATTATCTTCACGATAACCTCTCATATATATTCATTCAATAACACATATTTCCAATAAAACTACTGGAAAATTACATAAATAAATCCACCTGGAATTGCAAATATATAAATAATTATTAAAGCGTATGGCCATAATGTAGGGTTGCATATTTTCCTCTTCTCGTTGTTTATTTATTCCTACTATGCATATTCTTAGTAAAATTACGTTTAAAATAACAGTTGCTATAGCACATATTACTGTTTCATACAGGGGTGCTTTCTGGTGAGTCTGTAGACATTGCTCCTACAAATAATCCCAAAATCATCCATATAGGAGAAACAGTTATATCTATAGCAAATTGTATTCCAAGTAGCGTTGACCAAGGCATAGGTTTAATATTATATCCATTTTGTTTTTCTTTTTCTACTTCTTTTCATTAATAATATTATTAATAAAAAAGGTTAAGGGGATTAATACATATCCTGACAATATTAATAAAAAGGTTAAGAGGATTAATACATATCCTGACAATATTAATAAAATTAATAATCCACCTAATATATCACTCAATACCATTAGAAATTCCTCCTAAATATTTTGTATATTATATCATATCTCAAGTTATTAAAAAAAGAGATTATCTTTATGATAACCTCCTGTATACTGTTTTCTTATTCAACGTCTTTAAATCTTGCTTTGTCTTGTTCATCAGCACTAGCTTTGCAAACACCTATAACTATTAAAGATAAAAAGTATTGTCAATACGCTAGTTCCTTGAGAAACATTTATAAATATAGCACCACTAGAACCGTACATAGATCTAAGTTCTAAACCATAAAGATACCCTATAAATATCCATGCTGGTAAAATCACCAACCCTACAGTAGTGACAACATAAATAATCCAGCCCACGGCATTTCTTCGTAAGGATCTCCACCATATCTTTTTATGCTTCTTACCATTATAGAAATTATCACTAAAAGCAAAAAAATAGGTACAAGTACATGTCCACCTATTACTAAAAAAACGCTCCTGTATAATCAGCCTCTTTCATATATATTCCTCCTATTTATATCTGAATTTTTTTAATAAAAACAATGGAAAAAAATCCAGATAAAAAAATCTAAATGGAATTGCGAATAAGTAAATAATTATTATGATATAAGGCCAAAAATAAACTATTTCTATATTCCTCTTTTTCTTTGTTTATTTAAGCCCCTTGTAGTTATAAAAAAAGTGTTATAACATTTAAAAATAATTGTTGCAAATAAACCAAACATTGACGCATCCGCAAATAATGTGCTACTCCTGGCGCATCAGTAGTCATCACACCAACAAATACTCCCATAAACATCCAAATAGGCAAAATTGTAAAATCTAAAACAGCTTGTACAATAAGCAACACTGTCCAAGGAATCGGTTTACTATCACCTTTTGATTTTTTTCTTTTTCATAAAAAAATATTATTATTAAAAAAATATTAACGGAACTAATACATGTCCAGCCAATAAAAAAACAATAGTACTAATTTATCAATAAAGCTCATTAGCATTTCCTCCTAACTATTGATTTAATTATATCACATATTTACATAAAAAGACTAAACTTTTTATGTTTAGTCTCTTTGCACTAGTATTATTTTTGCTGCTGGTAATTCTATTGCATTTGCAGTTGAACCAGTAGTTAATACATCGTTTAAGTTATCATAACTGATTTCAATCATATTAGATAAAAGCTTCATCAGTGTTTGATCCAATATGTGGGGTTACTAATACTTTTTGGATATAAATCAACTAATTCTCTTACTGTTTGGTCTGAGATTTCATGTCCATCTTCAAATTTTTTTAAAGAAGAATGCTGCTTCATTCATAAATACATCAGTACCAAATCCATCAAGTTTACCAGATTTAATAGCTTCTAAAATAGCTTCGTTATCTTGTAACTCACCACGTGCTGTATTGATTAAGATAGCTCCGTCTTTCATTTTTGAAATAAATTCAGCATTTACCATCTTATCATTTTTACCAGGGAAATAAGGAACGTGTAAACTTACGATATCACATTTTTCTAATAAGTCATCCATTTCAACAAATTTAACAACGTGTTTTGCTTCTTCACTTTGGAATACATCGTAACCATAAACATCTGCACCTAATCCTCTGAATAGTTTTTGCTTCCGTTAAACCAATTTTTACCAGTTCCGATAATTCCTACTTTACAGTTACGAATTTCTTTACTGAACATTGTTCCATCAACACGGAAGTCATATTTAGAAGTTTTTGTTTTACTGTGTGAGAAACGTGACGTAATAATGACATAGCTAATGTTAAAAGATAATTCTGCAATTGCATTAGGAGAATATCCAGGAACACGAGCTACACTCATATTGTGGTCAGCTGCAGCTTGTAAATCAATATGGTTAAATCCTACTGTACGTGTAAATACATACTTGATTCCATATTCTGACATTTTCTCAATATTTTGTCTATCAGCTACACAGTTACCACGTAAGATAACAGCATCCATTCCTTCTGCTGTATTAATATTATCATGAGTTAATAATTCTTCTACTAATCTTAATTCAAAGTTATATTTGTTTAGTTTTTTTCAAAAAAATGGTACTTCGTTTGGTCTTACACCATAACATACTACTTTTTAATGTCATTTTAAAAATCCTTCTTTCATTTTATATATTTTAGTAAAGCGAAGTTACAATAGGCACCTCGCTCTACAATTGCATATTGGCTTATTTTATTAATTTTTCTATTTATTAATGGAAAATTCCTAATGCTCCAATAATTTGAACAATAACGATCCATATTGGAGTAAGAACAACTGCTCCTAAAGTACCTAAAAGTGAAGCGTTAGAAGCAAGAACTGCATCTTTATCAAAGCTAATTGCATAAGCTGCAGCTACTGTTGCTGGTGGTGTCGCCATCATTACTACGATAGTTCCTAAAGCAGTTAGGTCAACTGGTAAAATGTGAGTAACTGATAGAATTGCTAAGATTGCTACGTTAATAGCTGGAATAGCAATTAATTTAACAAATGTATAGTACCAAGTTGGTTTGTTTGATAATGCATCTTTAAATGATACAGAACCTAATGTAGACCCAATTGCTAACCACGCTAATGGTGAACATAGTCCTGAAAGGTAAGTTAAGATTTGGTTAAACTGTGGTAATGTTTGGTCAAAAACGTAAGAATGCAAATTGTTTTACAGCTTTTTGCACCAGTTTTAGCATCAACTACATTAACACTAACTTGTGGTAAGTGCGCTTGGAATAACCAGATGAATAACCCTAAGAATGTTGCAATAACTATTGGATTTAAGAACATTGTCTTAACATTTTTCATAGTCATTTTTAGACCACTCATTTTGATATATCCGTATGAATATAAGAAAAATACGATATCCAATGTTAAAAGATTGAAGCATATAATGTACCAGTTGGTCCATAGATTGCTGTTACAATTGGAATCCCGAAGAATGTTGTTGATCCGAGATTGCTAATACACGCATCGTATCTTGTTGATCACCTTTAAACTTCATAAATAAAGGTTTACTTAAAATAATTAATACAATATATACAAGAATTCCCCAAATAAGAACGTTAATACCTTGAGTTAATTTTTTTCTCATCTATATCTACTAAGAATGATTTAAAAAGCTAATGCTGGTAAAGATACTGTTAAAAACAACATTTGTAAGTACTTTTGCAGTATTATCTTTAAAATAAATCTTTCTTACGACAAAAATAACCTAATAATATAATTGCAATACTTGAAATAATAGCAGTATTAATTTTTGATCTGCTAGTGTTTTCACAAAAAAACATCTAAAAAAATTCATAAAAATATATAATCTCCTTTTTTTATAATTTCGTGTACTAATACACAATAATATTTTTTTACACTATAACATTTATAAAAAAATATTCCAACAATAAATAACTATTATAAGTTATGTAACTTAAGTAAACAGACGAAAAAAATAGCTGATTTAGAGACATTTTTCTATCAATCAGCTATTTTTTTATTATTAATTATTTTTATATATTGTAAACGTTGTTTCGGTCGAAATATTTATAATTTTTAAGATTTATTTTTGTAGTATATCATAAAAGAACTATAGGTATTTCTATAACAATTTTTTTAATCTTTCCTTACAGATTACATTGAAAATCGATACCGGTCTACCAGAAGTACTATACTCAGCATCTTCACTTAACACATTCATATTAACCATATAGTTTAGATACTTTCTTATAGTTATTCTAGAAATATCTAAGTCATCAGCTATTTGTTGGGTATTAAATCCTTCGTCTTTATTTAAAAGATTTTCAACAATTTTTCTTTAACGTTATTTTTTTGATAATCCTTTTAGGTAATTCCTCAACATCTTCATATTCTTTAGTAATACTTAAATAATCATCTAACATTTCTTGATTAACTTTTTCTTTAGACATCAACGACTTGAAGTTTAATACTTTATCAATCGCTTGAGAGAATCTCTCATACGTAAAAGGTTTGACTAGATAATCTACTACCCCACTTGATAATGCCGCTTCTACCGTTTGAATATCATTAGCTGCTGTTATCATAACTACAGGATATTTCTTTAACTTAGATAAAAGACTAACCCCTTTTCCATCAGATAAATAGTTATCCAAAAACTACCAAATCTGGTATATTACTTTCTAAATATAGTTCTGCTTCTTTTTAGTGATGACGCATGGTCTAGCGTAAAATCGATTTCTTTTTCTATTAAAGTATTCTTTATGTATCATAGCTACCATGGAATCATCTTCAATTATTAATACTCTCACTTTTAATCCTCCAGTACGGGTATTTCTATATTAAACTTAGTACCCTTGTTTTCTTTACTGTCTACATCTATTAAGCCGTTATATTTCTTAACAATCGTTTCAACGGCTTCTAAACCGTACCCTCTATTTTCTCCTTTTGTTGAATATCCTCTCTCGAATACTCTTTCTTTATCCACTTCCTTAATTCCTGCTCCATTATCTTCTATTGAACATAATAATACTTTTTTTCCTCTAGATTTAGATAAAGATAAACAATTATTTTTTTCCATCATTTTTATTTTCCAAAGTATCTATTGAATTATCTATTAGTACACCTAATATAATCAACAATTCATTATATATTGTTTCTAAACCATTATGTTGATATAATAATGAATCTGGATCAACCACTAACTGGATATCTTTTATTTCGACTTTCACGTGCTTTAGCAAGTAAAAAAATCCTGCTATTGATGGTACTTTTATATTTTTCAGTAATATGACCTATTTTTTTCATGGTAATCTTGTTTTTAAATAGGTTATATACTTCTCAACTTCTTCATAAGACTTCAATTCTATCAATCCTTGAAGAACATGTAATTTATTCATAAAATGATGACTCTGTTCACGTAGACTATCATTATATTTTTTTCAGTACCACTTAATTCAGTAATAAGCTGTTTCATTTCTGATTGATCACGTAAAGTTACTACCGCACCATATAATCTACCTTTTATAGTAAATTGGATTTCTATTCAATAGTAGATCCATATTATTAATTACTATTTGTTCATCTTGACTACTCTCTCGTTTCTAAAAATATCTCTAAATAATAAATTATAAATCTCAGCACTTAGTGTTTCATTAATTTTTTTATTTCACTAGACAGTTTAGCTTTTTTTAGTAGATTATTTGCACTACTATTTATAACTATTATATTTTTTTGTATTTATCTATCCCAATTATTCCTTCAGAAACATGATCAGCTATTAGCTCTTTTTCAATATAAAGTTGTGCAATTTCCTCTGGTTCTAAATTCAGAAGAATCTTTCTCAATTTTTTTATTTAAATAAGAATGATAACCCTATTGCAACTTCAAGACCCAATTAATAATGAGAAGAATAAATTTTTTTCTGCGCTTCTAGGATTTGGTTTTCTACTGTTCTTTTTAGTATATCCTACACAGACAACTCCTATATTATTACCATTTTCATCTTTTTAGAGCTGTAAAAAAATCTAACCCCTTCTCCTAGTGGTCCAGTTTGTTTACTATAATGATCACCTTGAGTAAATGTTGCTTCAATATCTTCAATACTCGAGAACTTAGATCCTATCAACTCTTCTTTTGGATGAGAATACCTAACAAAATCTTTATCAGTTACTACTATAAAATCTGTTCGTGTTTCTTCCATCGCAGCCAATGTAAAAATGTTGAATGAAACTTTTCTTGATTTTTTTATTTTTTTGACAGCTTCTTGAATACTCTTATCCATCGCAATTAACTCGTGCTGTAGCACTAATTTTTTTTGACGAATAATCTCTTCTTCACGATCTTTTATATATCCTCTCATAAAAAAACTGTTGTTACTAATAATGAGATTGTTACTAACCCCATCATAAATATAATAAGTTTTACTAATGTACTTTCTCCACTTCTTCAAAAGTACCCTCAACTCCTTATATAAATTATAAAAAAACTTTTATAAAAAAATCATTATAGTTTATATCGAAAAACGAATTCAAGGGGAAATTTAATATATTCAATCAAAACTTTTTGAAAATATTTTTGGAATAATATTATATTACAATATCTATTTAAAAATATAACTAATGGAATGATAATGGATACAAATTTTTTTAGGGTTAGATTAAATTTTACTATATTTTACCCTTTTTCTGTACTAATCAAAAGACAATAAAAAAACGAACCTAGTTTCCTAAGTTCGTCTTATTATATTATTTATTTGTTTTACGTCTTAAAGCTAACGCACCTAATCCGATAACTAAACCTGTTACAGCTAAGCTATTAGTTTCTACCCCTGTTTTTTTGGAAGAACAGCTTTTTTTAGCTTTTTCTTTTTACTACTGGTGTAGTTGGTTTTCCAGGTTTATTTGGTTTACCTGGTTTTTCAGGTTTTCCTGGTTCATTAGGTTTAACCGGTTTTGTTTGGAGTTGGTGTTGGCGGAGTTGGAGGTGTATCTTCTGGTTCATCTTGAAGATTTGATAATTGAATTATTCTCACCAATTGTTACTGTATAGACAGTTGGATCTAGTTTATAACCTTTTTGGTGCTAATTTTTTTCCATTATCGTGAACACTTTTCCTAAATAATCTTTTTGATAATTCTTTAGAAACTGCCACTCCGTTTTCATCTGTAGTAACATCTTCAACTACTACTCCTTCAGGTTTTATAATTGTGTATACAGCTCCTTGAACAGGTGTTACTTTTTACTTTATCAGTTTTATTAATTTTGATTTTTGTAAATTGGATTAGCATTAATCACTTCATTTAATACTGATAATCTCTCACTTACATATCCGTAAATTAAGCGATTATTGCGTTGAGGAAGTGCTTCAGTATTGTTTTTTTAGTAATGCAACTTTATTTCCTACTAAACTTCCGTCTCCAGGAGTTGTAGTGTTATAAGTAACATAGTATGATTGTGAACCATCTTTAAAAATTACTTTTAAAGAAGTATAATTGCTGTTCCACTCAACTGTGTAGTCAGTACCTTCAGTTAGTTTAACAGCACCTGCTGGCACTTCAGAAGTACCATCATTAATAGTAGCTTTGTATACTGTTAATGATTCAGGAATATATTGAATAGCTGCATGTGTAGTATCAGTTACTATCTCATCTACTAATGCTAGGTTGCTTCCATAGTCTTTTTTTCCCAGCATTAACACGAACGCGCCATGGTGAGTAAATATTTCCTTTAGAAGTAGAACCTATAGCTGCTAATTTTTCAGAAGTCCATCCTTTATTCTCAACATCATTACCATTTTTAGCGAAGTTTTCATAACCTTTGTTTTCTCCGTCTTTAGTTGTTGATGTAAAAAGTATGTGTTATTTTATTTTTTTCACAGCTAAGCTATCAAAAAGTCACAGGTGTTTTAGTTTGATCTTTTTTTTGAATAAGAAATCAATAGTAAAATGACCTGTTATATCTCTTATATCATTACTTTTAGTAGTAGTTAGATATTCAGAGAAATTTTTAAGTGTTACTTTAGCATTACCACCTTGGTCGTTTGCATTTGGTGTTACTTGTGATTCAGCAATAACGACTTGTGTTTTTGTATCTTTAATATCAGCCGAATGTTTTTTTGGACAGTTACTGAATTAGGAATTTTTAAATTAAAATAATCCCCTTCTGATAAGTTACCGTTGTAATTCGTTAAATCAAAGTTTGCTGAAAAAAACGGTATGCTCTATCAGTAGTAACATTATAATTGCCATTAGCGTCAGGTTTAACTGCATTATTTCCTGCATCTGTAACAGAAATATCAGTAACAACTTTTGTAAGTTCTTTACCTTCAGCTGCGTTAGCTGTTAATGAAGATACAAATAGTAATCCTATGAATGTAAAATATTGCGGTAACACTCATTTTAATTACTTTTTGTGATTTTTTTCATTAATATACTTTTCTCCTTTTCTTTTTATCTACAATCTTATATAAATATATAAAATTATAAATGAATAATTAATAATAAATAATTACAATCTATTATCTACACATATATTACGATTAATTTATAACATTGTCAAGTTTTTTTAATCTTCTTGTATACGCATAATAAATTTAATAAACTATCGTTAATATCCAGCTTCTTTATAAAAATTTTTAAAATACTATTTTAGAAATATATATGTTTATTAAAAAAATGATTTATTTTAGTTCTAATGTATATATTCATTTTTCTAATAATTTTCATAATTTACATTATACCTTGGCTAGTATCTATTATACTTAGAAAAAAATATGTATTTTTAACACTATTATTTTTAAATGAAAATCAATTATCCTTTTTCATTATCAGAGATTCTAAATATCCTTATATTACTTGTTTTCTGTAAAAATAATTATTCTAAAAAAATGATTTTACATACATATTTTTCTATAATTTTTCTAAAAAAATTCTTAATCTTAGTAGAAATTATAGAATAATTTATTAGAAAAAAATACTAATATTACTTGAATAATTGTATGTACTATGCTAATATTTTTTTATTAATGCTTAATGCAGAAATAAAAAAATTAAATATTTTAGGAGGAAGATTATATGGAGAAAGAAGCTAAAAAAGATATTTTTGGTATACGTTAGCGTTCATGGCCTTCTCTACTGTTTGGGCGTTTGGTAATATCGTTAACGGATATTCAGAATTTGGCGGACTTAAATCTATTTTCTCATGGGTTTTTAATCTTCGTAATTTACTTTATTCCATATTCACTAATCGTTGGTGAACTAGGATCTACATTTAAAGATGCTGGTGGAGGTGTTAGTTCTTGGATTAAAAGAAACACACAGTAAATTACTAGCTTATTATGCTGGATGGACAATTTGGGTAGTACATATGCCTTATATTTCTCAAAAAACCATCACGTATTATCGCAGCATTCAGTTGGGCAGTATTTCAGAGATAACCGTATTAGTAAAATGAATATAACTTATGTACAAATTATTTCACTTGTTATATTCATAGTAGCGTTATTCTTAGCAGCAAGAGGAGTTAACTTCATCAAAAAAACTTTGCGACTTTAGCTGGATCATCAATGTTTATTATGTCATTATTATTCATATTGATGGCTATTACAGCACCTTCTATTACAGGAGCTAAAGACATACAGCATCGACTGGTCATTAGATACATTTATGCCAACATTCGATGTTAAATATGTTACGTCAATAGCGATTTTAGTATTTGCAGTTGGTGGTTGTGAGAAGATTTCGCCTTATGTTAATAAGATGAAAAAAACCTTCTACTGATTTCCCTAAAGGAATGATGACGTTAGTTCTTATGGTTGTAACAACAGCTATTTTAGGAACATTCGCACTTGCATTAATGTTTGATACTAATAACATTCCAAAAAGACTTATTAACTAATGGTACTTATTATGCATTCCAAACATTAGGTAACTACTACGGTGTTGGTAACTTATTCTTAGTTATCTATGCAGTAGTTGACTTTATCGGTCAAGTATCTATCGTTATTATCTCAATTGATGCACCATTACGTATGTTACTAGAAAGTTCTGATGAACAATATATTCCGAAAAAAATTATTAGTTAAAAAAATAGCAACGATGTTTACACTAACGGATTAAAAATTAGTTGGTGTTATCGTATCTATTCTTTTAATTATTCCTATGTTCGGAATCAAAGAAGTAAATGAACTATTCAGGTGGTTAGTTAAATTAAACGCTGTTTTGTATGCCACTTCGTTACCTATGGGTATTTGCTGCTTATATCTTCTTGAAAAAAAGCAGCTGGTAAATTCCAAGCTGATTATAAATTCGTTAAGAATAAATATATCGGTGTTGGTTTAGGAGCTTGGTGTTTCTTCCTAACAGCATTTGCTTGTATCACAGGTATGTACACACCAGGAAGTGTATTCCAAACAACAATGAACATTGTTACACCTATTATTCTTATTTCACTTGGTTTAATTATGCCTTACCTTGCGAAAAAATAATAAATAATGGTCATACTTTTTTTAAAAGACGAGAAAAATTTCTCGTCTTTTTTTATTTATTCAGAATATTAGAATAGTTATTTCTTTGTCTATCTTCCTATCTAGTATATAATTAAATAGAAACTATTAAGTTTATATTATTTATTACTAGTAAAGGAGTAATTTCTTGGAAGTAAATAGACAACACTTTGATTTTTGATTTACAGAGTAAATTTGAACCTAAAGGAGATCAAGTTAGAGCTATTAATGAGCTAACTGAAGGTATTAATAAAGGAGAAAAAAATACCAAACATTACTTGGTGCTACTGGTACAGGTAAAACTTTCACAATAGCTAATATTATAAAAAAATGTTGGAAAAACCAACACTAGTATTAGCTCATAATAAAAACATTAGCTGGACAATTATACAATGAGTTAAAAGAATTCTTCCCTAACAATAGGGTCGAATATTTTGTTTCTTACTATGATTATTTCCAACCAGAAGCATATGTACCATCCACTGATACCTATATAGAAAAAGATTCTTCTGTCAATGATGAGATTGATAAACTACGCCACAGTGCTACATCTTCTCTATTTGATCGTGATGATGTAATTATCGTATCTAGTGTCAGCTGTATATATGGTCTTGGTTCCCCAGAAGAATATTCTTCTCTGGTGCTTTCACTTAGAGTTGGAGATGAAATAAGCAGAAATAAAATTCTTTCAAAACTGATAGACATCCAATATATGCGTAATGATATAGAATTTACACGTGGTACTTTTAGAGTACGTGGTGATGTTATAGAAATCTTCCCAGCTTCTCGTAGTGAAAAACTCTGTTCGTATAGAAATGTTTGGGGATGAAATTGATAGAATACGTGAAATCAATTCACTAACTGGTGAAGTACTTAGTGAATTAGAACATATTGCGATTTACCCTGCCAGCCACTTCGTCGCAGGAGAAGAAAAAAACAAAAGAAGCAATAAAAAAAGAATACGTGCTGAACTAGAAGATAGACTAAAAAGTATTCAATATGGAAAACAAGTTACTAGAAGCACAACGTTTAGAACAACGTACTAACTATGACCTTGAAATGATGGAAGAGATGGGATTTTGTTCAGGTATTGAAAACTACTCTCTTCACTTAACTCTACGCGAACCTGGTTCAACACCTTATACTCTACTAGACTACTTTCCCAAAAGATTGGTTATTAGTTGTTGATGAATCACACGTTACTCTACCACAGGTTAGAGGTATGTATAATGGTGATAGAGCTCGTAAGCAAGTTCTAGTTGATTATGGTTTTAGACTACCTACTGCTTTAGATAATAGACCTCTTAACTATCAGGAGTTTGAAAATAAGTTAAACCAAGCAATTTTCGTTTCAGCTACACCTGGTGACTATGAACTTGAACATAGTTCAAAAATTACTGAACAAATTATCCGTCCTACTGGTCTACTAGATCCAGTAATAGATGTTCGTCCTGTTAGCGATCAAGTATTTGATATTACTAAAGAAGCTGAAAAAAATTATAGAAAAAAAGGTGAACGTGTTTTTAATCACGACTCTTACTAAAAAAATGGCTGAATCTTTAACAGCATATTTAAAAGAGAATGGTCTAAAAAGTTGAGTATCTTCACTCTGATATTAAAAACATTAGAGCGTACAGAGATTATTCGAAACTTTGCGACTTGGAAAAATTTGATATTCTTGTAGGGATTAACCTACTACGTGAAGGTTTAGATATTCCAGAAGTTTCACTAGTGGCTATTTTTAGATGCGGATAAGGAAGGTTTCTTACGTGGGGACAAAGCCTTACTACAAACTATTGGCCGTGCAGCACGTAATGCGAATGGTCGTGTAATTATGTATGCGGATAATATGACTAGAAGTATGAAAAAAAGCTATCGATGAGACAAATCGTCGTCGTGAAATACAAATGGCATACAATGAGGAACATGGCATAACACCTCAAACAATTATTAAAGATATTCGTGATAGTATTAGTGCTAAAAAAAGAAGTAATTGAGGATGAAACATTAGAATTAGAAGAAGTATCTAATATTACTGATGATAATATCGAAGAACATTTAGCAGAACTAGAACAAGAAATGTTCTCAGCGGCTGAAAAAAATTCGAATTTGAACGTGCTGCTAAACTTCGTGATACTATAGCTGAATTAAAAGAAAAAAATATACATTATAAAAAGGGCTGACCTATTGGTCAACCCTTAATTTTTTTTCTCTTATTTCTCTCGCTTTTTCTTACTACGTAATAATTTTCATTGTATTTTAATAATAAATCAATATATTTGTTTTGCTTCTTCTTTATTTTCTTTTAGCACTTCATTACAAAGATAGAAGTAATAATTAAATACTTTTTGAACACTCTACTATATTATCATTTAATTCTTCTTTAAAGTTATCAGCCGGTTCTTTTTAAAACTAAAAACTTTATATATATTATCTAATTTATTATTATACATTTGAACAGCTTCTTGATTTTTTTACTAACTGTTTTTCACAAGTTGTTTTTTTAATTCTTCTAAATCAAAATCTTTTTCAGTAAAAAAATATTTAACATAAATCTAGTATAGTGATACCATATTTCAGTTCCTCTTAAGGCTCCTCTAATATATCCCGATTTAGTAAGTTTTACTTTTGATAAATATTCTTCACTCTTATCAAAGTTACCATAGATAAGCTCAACTAGTGCCATATAGTTATAATATGTACTATTTCTAGTTAATTTTTTTATTTTTTTTATGTTGTTCATGCATAAAAATCCATAAAAATCAGCTAATTCTAAATCATTTAATAACCTTAGTGCAATTAAATTCTCAATTTTTTTGTCTTTTCGTACTAAAAATAAACAACTAGTATTAAGCAAACTATTACGAATATAATAAAAAGCTACCGTATCACTATACCCTAGCGTCATTTGAGTGAAACCCGCTGCAAAAAGAAACACAATATATACAAGGATAAAATTATATACTAGACTAGTTTTTTTCTTTTTATGCAAGGTTTTAAAATCATTTTTTTCATCTAATTTTTTTCATTCAAATTTTACTTCCTCCTACTTATATCAATTTTTTTGTACATATTCTATTATAAATTTAATATTACAAAAAAATACAATATTAACATGCATTAAATTAATAAATTAACTTTTTAAATTAGTTATAAAACTACTCTACTTTATAATTTTTGTGGTATAATTATAGGACAAATTGCTGAATTTAATATTCAGTGTGTACGTAGGCAATAGTTTATATTTAAATATTTCTATTAACTATAACAATAACATTTAAACATAACAAAAATTTTTTTATTAGGAGATTTTTTTATGACAAAAACAAAACATAGGAATCGTTTATGGTGGTAAGAGTGCTGAGCATTCTATCTCATTATTAACTGCAAAAATCAATTATTAACGCAATCGATAAAGAAAAAAATACAATGTTTTTTTCCTATCTTTATCTCATTAGAAGGAAAACTGGGCTAAAGGTGAACAAATTAAATCTGAAATCAAAGATCAAAATGAACTAAGATTTCACTAACTTTAATAGTGATATTAGTAGCTTATTATTCGAAGATGGTCGTAAATTTGATTTAGTATTCCCTGTTCTTCACGGTCCCTAATGGTGAAGATGGTACTATCCAAGGTTTCTTGGAAATTATGGATATTGCTTATGTAGGAAACAACGTACTATCTAGTGCCGCTGGTATGGATAAAGTAGTTATGAAGCAATTATTTGCGGCATACGACCTACCTCAGTTACCATATACACACTTTATTGAATATACTTGGAAAAAAAATAAAGAAGCGGTTATTAAAGAAGTTAATGATAATCTAAAAATATCCTGTTTTCGTTAAACCTGCGAACCTTGGTTCTTCTGTAGGTATTAGTCGTTGTAACGATGAAGCGGAATTAGTTAAAGGTATTGAAGAAGCATTAAAATTCGATAAAAGAATCGTTATTGAGCAAGGTGCTGTAGGAGCAAAAGAAATAGAAGTAGCTGTACTTGGATACAACGAAGTTAAAACTACAGATCCAGGTGAAATAGTTAATATTTCTACTACAGAATTCTATGACTACGAAACTAAATATACTGATGGTCAATCACGTATGGATATCCCTGCACCAATTGATCCAAATCTTTATCCAGAATTTAGAAAAAAATGGCTGCAACAGCATTCCGTGCAATTAGCGGATCTGGTTTTAGTTCGTGCTGACTTCTTCTATACAAAAGAAGGAGAAATCTTCATTAACGAAGTTAACACAATGCCTGGATTCACTCCATTCTCTATGTTCCCATCACTATGGGCAAATATGAACGTTAGCTATTCTGAAGTAATCGAAGAATTATTCCGTTTAGCTATAGAACGTTACGAAGACCGTAAAAACTTATTAACAGAAGAATAGGATTAACTATGAAATATTTAGTAAAAGATTTAGAACAAATACTTAATGCAAAAAAATAAATATAGTTGAAAACAAAGGAAATCACTGGTATCGCAATCGATAGTAGAAAAAGTTAAAGAAGGAGATTTATTTATTCCCTTCTTAGGAGAAAAATGTTGATGGTCATAACTATATAGAGAGTGCTTTTTGAAAAAAAGGTGCTGCTGCATCACTTTCTTTAAAAGAAGACTTTACTAGCGATAACAATATTATTTATGTAAAAGATAGCTATGTAGCTATCCAAGCTTTAACTAAACACTATTTAGATAGTTTAAACGCTAAAAATTATTGCAATTACTGGTAGTAATGGTAAAAACAACTACTAAAGATATTATTACTGGACTATTAGAAACAAAGTTCAAAGTTCATAAAACACAAGGAAACTTTAATAATGAACTTGGTGTACCTATAACTATTTTAGCAGCACCAGAAGATAGTGAAATATTAGTTTTAGAAATGGGAGCTGATGGTTTTGGTCAATTAGACTTTCTATCAAAACTAGTAGAACCAGACTATACTGTAATCACTAATATTGGTGAAAGTCATATCGAATTTTTTTCGGTTCTCGTGAAGGTATTGCTAAAGCAAAAATTTGAGATTACTAATGGTATGAAAAAGATGGATTCTTCGTTTATAACGGAGATGAAGTATTACTAAAAAGATTTAGTAGATAAATCTAATATCGGAGCTACTTCATGTGGTGAGAATAATTATAATAATATAATTTTTAGAAAACTACACTATTACTCGTGATCATATAGATTTCAAACTAAACCTTAGTGATGAAAAAAATTCACGACAAAAATTAAAAGGAAAAACATAACCTATTTAATATAATGTTCGCTACAGCTATTGCTGAAAAAGCTAGGTTTATCTATTGATGAAATTCGTAAAGCAATAGAAAAAAACATCAGAAATTACTCATATGCGTTTAGAAAGTATTCCTTATGGAAAAGACTCTCTAATTATTAATGATGCATATAACGCAAGCCCTACTTCTATGAAAGCTAGTGTTGATGTAGTTAGTGGCTTTGATGATTTTGATTATAAAACTCTAGTACTTGGTAGCATGTTTGAACTTGGTTCAAAAGAAGTACAATACCACAGTGAAGTTGGAGAATATATCTCTAATAATTCAAAAGATATCGACTTAGTTATTTCTGTTGGTGACTTAGCTAAAAATATTACTGATAACATAACTAACTCAGAAATTAAAAAAACTTCACTTCTCTTCTAACGAAGAAGTAAGCAACTACTTTAAAGAAAAATAAACACGCTAATGAAGTAATTTTATTTAAAAGCTAGTCGCTCAATGAAGTTAGAAAGTATTATTGAAGAGATAAACAAATAAAAGTAAAAAAATCAAAATTATACACGCCCTCTAGATTATTCTAGGGGGTATGTTTTTTTATAAACTATACATAATATATATTCATACATGACAAAAAAAGGCCTCACATGAGTGAAACCTTTTTTTAATCTTCTATTCTTTTTTTCTTTCAGTTCTTTTGCTTGTTTACTTTCTTCAGGCAACTCTATTTTTTTATCTCTTTGTTAAGGTCTTCTAAAGTACCTCTAGTTGTTACTCTTAATGGAGAAGAACTAGTTGCAGCAACTATCTCATAAAAATAATTTATCTAACTTTTTTTATTTTTTTGTATTATAAACATATTCTACAGTATATTCAAACTCAGAATATTTTTAGGTCTTTTTAATTCCTTATTGTGTATTTCTTTGACCTTATTCTTTTAATTCATCAGTTTTCTTTAATTTAAAAAGATACTTTATCTCCATCTTTTGATATATCCCAGTTATCTTTATTATCTAATAAATTTAAAATATCATCTCTCATGTTTATTGATTGAACCTTAAAGTTATATGCGTGTCTGTTATCTGTAGGGACCTTTCTTTTTAAACCAATAATCGTACGTTTTTAAATAATAAACACCGTCCTTTAGATAAGATTCATCTTTCGTTTCTCCATAAATATTGCTTATATATTTACCTTTCATTGCGAATTCTAATGGTTCAAACTTTTCATCACCACTAACATCATATCCTCTAGTATTATTTGTAGCTATTTTTATCATTTTTTTACTAAATATACCATGGTTGCTTTTACCTGATTTTAATTCTTTAGTTTCTTTCTTTACTTCTTGTAGCATACTTTCCGTACTTTGCTTACTACATCCACTTAAAACTATAGATAAACCCTAACATAATAGATAAAATTTGCTTTTTTTCATAACATAATTACCTTCTTTCAATTTAAATAATTACTGTACTTATTTCAGTCCTCACTTATATTATACTGTTTTTTTAAGCTTTCTTTTCTAGTGCTTTTTTTAGCTTCTTCAGGAACTTCAACCTTAACTTCTTTATTAATTTCCTCTAAAGAACCTTTATATAGTGTTTTTGATGTAGCACCCTCAGTTTTTGAATTTACCTCATATACTAATTTCTCTATATCATTAGTTTTTGTATTAAATACATATTCTATCGTATAATCAAACTCAGAAAATTTAAGGTTCTTCTCACTTTTTAAAGCGCTCCTCTTTAACTTTATTTTTTTCAGCTCATCTGTTTTCTTTTAACTTGAATGTTACCTTATCTCCATCTTTTTGTTACATCCCAGTTATCTTTATTATCTAATAAATTTAATATCCCATCTTTATTATTTAATGATTCTGTTTTGAAGTTTAATACATGTTTATTATCAGTTGAAACTTTTTGACTTCTGCCAAACACCTTTTGAACCAACCTCAGTCTTAGTATAGTAAACTCCATCTTTTACATAATCTTCTATTTCAAGATTTTTGGTTGGAGTTAAAAAAATTTTCCCTTTTATCGCAAGCTCTAATGGATCAAATTTTTTTCATCACCGTTTCTTTCATAACCTGCTCCTTTTTTTCTGGCTCTGAATTATCACTATAAATAGATAACATTAAATATGCTTTTACCAGATTTAATTTCTTTAGTATCTTTCTTTACTTCTTGTAACATACTTTCAATATTTTTCTAAACTTTGCTTACTGTCGGTACTTTCTGTATTTTGTGCACTCTGCTTTGCTACAACCACTTAAAAATAACCGTTAAACCTACCATTACAGCTAAAATTTGTTTTCTCATAATTTATTTACCTACTTTCTTAATACTAACCTTCCTTAACTATAATGCTCTTTAGGATAATATCTCTAGTATACTGCTAATACTAACATATTACTTTATCATGAATTAGGAGATTTTTTTGATATTTATCATGTTACTCTCTAACTTCTCTAGCTGATTTACTTTCTTCAGGTAATACGACTTTTACCTCTTTATTAATTTCCTCTAAAGTACCCTTAGCTGTAAATAGGTCAGATATATTCTTGCCTTTTACTATTTAACTCATATACTAACTTCTCTACCTTTTTTTAGTTTTCATATTGTAAACATATTCCATTGTATAGTCTATATCAGTTAATTCTTTTCTATACTTAAATATCTTTACATACTCTTCTTTAATTTTTTTGTTCAATTCATCAGTTTTTCTTTAACTTAAATATTATTTTATCTCCATCTTTTGATGTTTCCCAATTGTCTTTATTATCCAGCAAATCTAAAAACTTTATCTTTCATATTTAATGATATTTCTTTAAAGTTAAACCAATTTTTCATTATCGGCTGGAGATTTCTTTCTAACCCAAGGACCTCCAATCTTACTGTAGTAAACACCATCTTTATAGTAATCTTCTGCTTCAATTTCTTTACCATTTATAGAAATTTTTACCTTTCAAAAGAAGCCTCTAGTGGATCAAATTTCTCATCTCCATTCATCTCAATATATTGTTCAACATTCAAACCTGATTTTTCACTTTTTTATTGACATCTGCATTGATGTCTTTCCTGATTTAATTTCCTTGGTGTTCTTCTTTACTTCTTGTAACATACTTTCAGTACTCTGCGTACTACATCCGCTTAATACTACAGATAGACCTACCATAACGGCTAAAATTTGTTTTTCATAACTTATATACCTACTTTCTTTTCATTATAAATATTTATTTTTGTTTTCTAAAACTTTCTTAAAAAATTATATTTCCATATCAACAGCATTTTCACTTTCCTCTGGTAATACTATATTAACTTCTTTATTAATTTCCTCTAATGAACCTTTTGATATTATTTTTGAATATTCATCAGATCCACCAATAATTTCATATGCTATCTTCTCAATATTTTTAGTTTTCGCATTTAATACATATTCTATTGTAAAATCGAACTCAGAGAATTTCACTGCTTTTCCCATTATTATTAACAGTCTTAAGGTACTCTTCCTCAATCTTCCTCTTTGTTTCGTCATTTTTCTTCAACTTAAATGTCACTTTATCTCCATCTTTTGTAACATCCCAGTTATCTTTATTATCTAATAAATTTAAAATACTATCTTTCATATTAAATGCATTTTTTTGAAATTAAAAGGCTCACTCCCACTTGGTTTAAGTTTATTTTTAGACCAACGATATCTAGAACCATCATTAAATTTAATATATTTGACCCCATCTTTTAATATATAGTTCTATATTAGTATCTTTGCCTTTATCTTTAAATGTCCCCTTTAAATTATATTCTATTTGGTCAAATTTCTCATAACCACTAATATTATAACCAATAGGCTTATAAACTTTATCTGTTGAATACATCGATGTTGTAAGCTTACCTGATTTGATTTCCTTGGTGTTCTTCTTTACATCCTGTAGCATACTTTCAGTACTTTGCATACTACATCCGCTTAATACTACAGATAGGCCTACCATAACGGCTAACATTTGTTTTCTCATAACTTATATACCTACTTTCTTTTTCGATAATCTAGGAAAAATATTTTTCAACTCCCTTGTTTAAAAAGAGCTAACTTATCTCTAAAAATACTAATATTTAGTATTAATATTTATACTTTTTATAATTTTAATCTATGACTAGGCTTTTTATTTAAATAATCCTTCTATTTCTTAATCTTTAAATTTTATGATAAAAATATGAATTAAAAATAAATTTTTAAAAAATATTATTTATAACTTCATACTCTATAAAAACCTATTGTATACTTTAATAAAAACCTTTTCACGATAAAACTCATTACTTTTATTATATTGTAACATATTTCTGGTTTTTATAAAACCTGTAAATTATTTTTATTGTATAACAAAAAAAGACATTTAATAAGCATTAATTTATTAATTTAATCTATATCTTATATATTTATTGTGCTATAATATTATTACTTTTATAATATTATTTTTAAAAAATTTTTTATATATTAATTCGTTCAAATAATTATAATTATCAATAATTATTTAGATTAAGGAGAAAAAAATATAGAAATAAGAGAAAATTGATCAGCAGGTTTTTTTATTTAATCTTGTGTCTGCCATAATTATCATTAGTCTTACTACTTTGTCAGCGTACTTTTAAATATAATTCAACTAATGTTGAGTCTTTAAAGAAAAAGCAATACTATATTTAATAGTGAATCTATCAAAGCCAAAAATTCAGACTCATTTGCTCTTACTGTCTATAAAATTTTTCTTGATTCAATTAATTAAGTTAATGATGGAACACTTATTTACGCAGTGCAGTATAAACAAGATATTAGCCTAGTTGGCGTTCAAGCAAAAATCAGGAGATAGCACAATTAAAAACATTAATTGAAAAAAATAAGAAAAGGACATGGTGGAAATCTTCGTAATTTGTACATTTATATTGAAGACAATTTTCCAAATATAAATACACAAATATAACGAAAAAGCTCTTAGTTTTAAACTAAGAGCTTTTTATATGGCTTTTAAATAATTTATTAGTTATAGAATCCTGATACATCATCTGAAAGATCGATTAAGATATTTTTCATTTGTGAGTAGTGTTCTAAGATAACTTTGTGAGTTTCACGTCCGATACCTGATTTTTTGTATCCTCCAAATGGAGCATGTTCAGGAATTTGGTTATAAGTATTAACCCACATTCTTCCTGTTTCTACACTACGCGCAATATTAAGTGCTCTAGTGATGTTTTTAGAGAATACTGCTCCTGCAAGACCATATTCACTATCGTTCGCTTGCTCAATAACTTCTTCATCAGTTTTGAACTTAATAATTACAGAAACTGGTCCGAATACTTCTTCTTGAGAGATACGGCAAGCATTGTTAACACCAGTAATTAATGTAGGTTTTACGAAAGCACCTTTATCACATCCATTTTCAGTATAGCGTTCTCCACCAACAAGAACTTCTCCACCTTCTTTTTTAGCTATTTCAATATAGTTAACAATTTTTTCTGCTTGTTTTTCATCGATTTGGCTACCCATTTGAGTATTTGGATCTAAAGGATCACCAATTTTAATTTTATTGAATCTTTCTTTTACTTTAGATACGAACTCATCGTAGATTCCTTCTTGAACAAAGATTCTTGAACCAGCACAACATACTTGTCCTTGGTTGAATAAGATACCAAGTTGAGCACCATCTAATGCTTTTTCGATATCAGCATCATCTAAGATAATGTTAGCTGATTTTCCTCCTAATTCTAATGTAGCTGGAATTAATTTTTCTGCAGCTGCCACAGCGATTTTCTTACCAATTTCTGTAGAACCTGTGAATGCTAGTTTATTTAATCCTTCATGATTTTTTAGGTATTCCCCAGATTTACTTCCACGTCCAGTTACTACGTTTAATACACCTTTTGGAAGTACATCTTGAATTAATTCAACAAATGTTAGTAAGCTTAGTGAAGTTAAGCTTGATGGTTTAATAACGATTGTATTACCTGCAGCTAATGCTGGAGCAATTTTCCAAGCTGCCATTAAGAATGGGAAGTTCCAAGGAATAATTTGTCCTACTACCCCGATAGGTTCTCTTAATACTAAGCTTAAGAATTTTTCTTCTAATACAGTTGCTTGCCCTTCATCAGCTAAAATACAACCTGCGAAATATCTAAAATGTTTAGCACTAAATGGTACGTCAACAGCTTTAGTTTCACGAATTGGTTTACCGTTGTCTAAGCTTTCTGTAGTAGCTAATAAGTCTGTATTTTCATCGATGATATCAGCAATTTTATTTAATAATGCTGCACGTTCACTTACTGTTGTTTTTTTCCAAGTTTTAAATGCTTCTTGAGCTGCCTCAACTGCACGATTTACGTCTCCTTCAGTTGCATCTGGGAAGTTTGCTAAATATTCTGAGTTTGCAGGGTTATATGCTTTTAATACTAGTTTATCTTCAGAATCAACCCACTCCCCATTAATAAACATTTTGTAATTTTCTTTATTTAATTTACTCATAATCTTACGTCTCCTTATGCGTCTTATTTTCTCAAATATTAACATATATATGAATGCGCTTCAATTCTTATGCTCAAACGCTTACAACTATATGACAAATATTTTTAAAAATTTATTAAAAGTTAACCTTTTTTTAAATATATTCACAAGTTAACGTATTATCATCACAATCCCTTTAATATAAAAAAATAATATATCAATATTTTTTTGTATATTTTTAATGTTAATTTTATAATTTCTATATAACAGAGTAAAAAGAAAAAGACTTTGAAAACATAAATATAATTTCAAAATCTTTTCATTATTGTATTATTTTACTACTCTTACACGAGATTTTCTCTCTATCGGAGCTGGTTCACCTACTATTTCACCAAATGGCATTTGAGCGCATAGTACTAAGTTAGCTGGAATGTTCCATTCTTTAGCTACTCTTTCATCAATTACTGGGTTGTAGTGTTGAATATTGGCACCTACACCTGCTTCCGCTAATGCATTCCAAACAGCAAATGATGCAATACCTGTTGATTGTTCTGACCATAATGGGAAGTTATCAGCATATGATGGGAATTGTTCTTGCAATCCTTTTACTACATCATGATCTTCAAAGAATAAGATAGTTCCATAAGCTGCAGCGAATCCATCAAGTTTTGCTTTAGTTGCTGCTTTTGCGTCTTCATTAGGTAAGAATTTACCTAGTTCTTCAAAAGTAATATCCCAAAGTTTTTGGTGGTTATCACCTAATAACACTACTGCATGAGCAGTTTGTGAGTTAAAGGCACTTGGTGAATATTTAACTGCATTATCAATGATTTCTAATACTTCGTTTTCTGCTAGGGGTAAATTTTTACCTAGTACATATTGGCTTCTTCTATTTTGATATAAATTTTTTTGCGTTTGTCATTTTCGATTCCTCCATTTTAGCTACTTGCTAAATTTATCTTTTTCTTTTATAATTAATATATATTAATATTATCATATACAAATATATATACAAGTACGATTTTTTTTTGTATAGTCAGTATCTTTTTAAGATAGAAATGGATTGTATCAATAAAAAAATAATTAGGAGTTTTTTTAAAAAAATGAAAAGAAAAAGAATTATTCGGGGTTTTGTCCTTTCTTTACAACACAGAAAATATTATCAGGTAAATGGACGATTTTAATTTTACATTTACTTGAGGGAAAAGCAGTAAGATTTAATGAGCTTCAACGTGAGTTAGGAACAATTACACAAGCTACTCTAACAAAACAACTTAAACAACTAGAAAAAGATGGATTGATCAATAGAAAAGTCTACGCACAAATACCACCTAAAGTAGAATACAGTTTAACAGAGATTGGACAAAAGTTTCATAATGTACTTAATGAGCTTGAAGTTTGGGGAAATGACTATATAGACTTTCTTGAAAAATCTGATAGAATAGACTTAGTGGCACAATAATGGATAAAATAAATAAAATTAAAAATATCCTTCCCCTACTATCTGATAAACAGATAGACATACTAGATAGTATTATTTCATCTTGGGATATTAAATCTTCACAGCTTCATACTGATGATGCGATAGTTAAAGCAATATATGAAAGCACTGTAAATCCTATCGATGATCCGCTTAAAAAAATTATTCAAAAGAAGAATTATTAGAAGAATATGGTGTTCTATTTTATAATCAAAAATGAAATGGAACAAACGAATAGCAATATGGAAGGTATTGAAATAGAATATACTCAAAAATATGACTAATAAAAATTTCGAAGAGAATAAATATGATAACTTAGACATTAAATCCCTTATTTCTAAAAAGCCCTTAGTCGAAGAAACAGTTAATCAACAAACTAACGATGAAGATTTTGATCCGCTTTTCCCAAATGTCGATTTTGACTCTATGACAGGACTAAATAAATCTAAGTATGATGACTTGGATTTCTCAGCTTTAATATCAAAGAAACCTAAATAGCAAAAAGGAGATGTAACTTTACACCTCCTTTTTTTATTTTTCTTTCATTATTAAATCTTTAATATAACTTATATACTTTTCTTCCATTATTTGAGCTCGAAGATTAGGACACTTATCCAGCATCTTTCTGCCTTCTTCTAAAAGTTCTAATGCTCTTTCAGGATTATTATTTACTTTCCACTCAATTAATGCATTTATCGTCTTATTCTGAGGTGCATTTGTTTTGAGACTAGATTTTTGTAAATGAATCATTTATAAATTCATCTAACAATGGATTTTCTTTATCTAGTAAACACATAAAGAAAAATTAATAGCTTAGAAACTTCTATTTTTGTACGGTAGTATCATATCCGGATTTTCTTTATAAAAATTGTAAAGTCCATGATATGCTTTTTTTCAAATTCAAATTGTTCTTGATAGTAATCGTACTCAATTAATTTTTAAAGCATCGGTATTATAATTTGGTTTTTCGATTTTAAGATTCTTAATTTTTTTCTAGCTCTTCTGGATGTTCTTCAATATAAGATTTACCTATACTCGCATAATAATTAACTACTAATGTTAAATATAGAACATATTTATTAGTTTCATCTTGTGTAGAAAGTTTATATGTCATACCATCATTAAAAACCAGATGGTATTGCATTAGATATTCAAATATTATCCCTATCATTACTATCATTAAAGTATAGATACTAGGATATATAAACCAAATAGCTACAGAAAATATAAGGTTACCAAGTACTCCACCAGCCAGATACAGTTTATATCGAAACTTTCCTTCTATATATTTTGGTGGTTTCATTAAGCACTGACCTAGAGTTCCTCTCATATGCTGTAGTCTTAACTTAAATTTATTATTACTGTCTTTTTCAAGTTTAAAATCAAATACTCTAAAACTAACAAATTTATATCCAGTTAGCAAACCAAATACTAAGTGCCCAGCTTCATGAACAATAATTTGTATCACTACTCCTAGAACACATGATATTATAAGTAATATTATAAGTAATATTACACTAATATCTTCTACTTTTGGAGCTAATCTCCCAGCATAACTTCCTCCAAAGAATCCAACAACTCCACATAGTAAAAATATACGCTGAAAAATTTTAATATTCTTCCACTTTTTGTTATTCATAATTTCCCCTATTTAATCAATTTTTTTCTTGAATGAAGTCTATGATTTCTATTAATTCTTCCTTTTGAACCAACTGTAACTATAAATATTACATCACCCATAGCTTCTGCAAAAAAACTCTTTGGTACATACTCCACCATTCTGATTTTTTTCATGGTATTCGATATTAACATCATCTTCTGAATATTTATAATTATATTTATTTCGTCTAGATACTGTAGCTGTGTAGTTATCAGTTTCATATTTTGGTACTTCTTCACCTACTACTACTTTTTGCATATAACTCACATAAATCACAGTTATAGGCATAGTTATATAAATCTATTGTTATTCCGCCAGCGATACGATTATTATATTCTAACGCTATATATTCTCCATCTGGTAGTTTAAAGAATTCAATATGGAAAAAAATCTTTCCTTCATACCAAACTCTTTAACAATATTTTTTTACCAAGCTCTACTAATTTCTCATCAATTTTTGGTTCTATATCTGTATAATAATCTTGAGCATTATTTATTAATTCAAGTGTTGGTAAACTATAAGTAAAACTTGTATCGAATACTACATTTCCTTCACTATCGATTAATCCATCATATGTACAAAGTACTGCATTATCAATATATTGTTCTAGGAAATAACTTACACTTTCATCCCAAGTATTTCTAAAATTCTCAACGTCTTCTTGTGTAAATAGTTTATAAGTATTAGCTGCACCAACTCCATTATCTGGTTTAGCTATTACAGGTAATCCTAAAGTTTCTATAGTTGGAGCAAGTTCTTCTTTATTACTTATAGAAAGACCTTCTACTACTCTAGCACCTGCATTTCTAAAGACATCTTTCATTCTTGATTTATATTTAGTTAATGATAGCTGACTTGGCTTAACTCCACCGATATTGAAGTCTTCTCTGATTTTGGCATCTAATTCTAACCAATATTCATTATTTGATTCAACTCTATCTATTTTTCCATGTTTATATGTTAAAAAAGCTACGGCTTTTAGCACTTCATTATAGTCTTCTAAATTATTAACTTTAAAATACTCTGTAATAACTTCTTGTAGTCTTGGACTTAGTTCATCATAGCTTTCCGTACCTATACCTAAAACAGTTATCCCCTTTTCACTAAGTCTTTTTGCGAAATATTCTTGACTCTTGGGAAAGTTAGGAGAAATTAACAAATAATTCATAACTACACCATCCTTTTTCAATTTACTTACAATTTTATCATAATTTTAAATATTTTTTTCTAATATTTTCTGAAAAAAATAAATAATTATTTTAATAGTAAAAGAGAATTAAAAAGTTTGAGTTACTTTTTAATTCTCTTTAGTTTATTCTTTAATATTTACTGTTATATTTTTGTAGATATGTTTTTAAATGTTGAATCAACTTCATCACTTAAACCTTTTGTTGCTTTTAAGTCAACAAAAAAATTTCTACTTTTTCATTGAAAGTTTGAGTCATTATTATATTACTTAGCACACAAATATTTGATACTAAACCACAGAATTCTACTTCTTCATAATCACTTCGTGAAATATATTTTGCTAATTCTCTACTTCCGAAAAGTTGTTTTATTAAATACCTTTTTAGCATCTTTTTCATAGTCAGCAACTTTTCCGTATAGAGCATGTCCTTCAGAATCTATTATACAATGCTCAACTGGTAGGTGTTTTCCTTCACGTGTTGTTAAGTAGTTAGTATAATGAGTATCTTTTGTAAATATAACATCTTGATTATCTTTTTTATATTGTTCGATTTTTTCAACAATAATTGGTTCAAGTTCCTTAGTCCCTGGAGCTCCTAAAGCACCATCAACAAAGTCTTTTTGATAATCTACTACTACTAGTAGTTTCTTACTAGTCATATTTTTTTTAAAGTAACCCTTATATAATATAAAAAAATACAACCACTAAGAGTACTATACAAACTTGGAACACTATATCATAAACAAATTTCATATTAAATCTTGGCATTCTAACAACGTTATAAATAACTATTGCTATTCCAATAATAAATGGTATTATTAATATTTTTACCTGTTTTCTTATAAAAATTGGGAAATCTTTAGTTCCTACTTTTTTATATATAAGATATCCAAATAAACCAATCGCACCCACAATACATGCTAATGTTCCGTACTTATGCATTAAGTGGAATAGATGTTTTGCTCCAGGGCCAAAAATATAACCTAATGTAATAAATGTTCCAACCCATAGCATTCCTCCTACTGTAGAATACACATGGAATTTTTTCGCATTAACTTTTGTAATTCCAGAGAAGTATCCCAGTATATGTCTAACTCCTGGAAGATAATAGGCAACAAATATCACTACATTACCATACTTATTAAAAAAGTCTGACGCCTTAGTCATTCTATATGGCGTAAGTCCAATATAAGATCCATATTTATCTATTGCTTTAACACCTAGTCTTCTACCTACTTCGTAAGAAAACTGCATACCTATTATAGTACCTAATGCACTTGCAATAATCATACCTAGGTAACTTCCATGTCCTCCGTAAGCCATAATACCTGCAAGAAGCATCATTGTTTCTCCAGGTAAAGGAAGACAAGCAAACTCTAGAATAAGTGAGATGAACAGTATTAGATAAACATGTTCCGCTAATAGTTTAAACAGCATTTCCATTATAAACTATTCTCCTTTGCTATAATATTTATTCATTATATCATATTTAAACTTCAACTACAAATTTAAATATACAGTTAATATGATACTATTGTATATACTTTTTTTACCAATTTAGCAAAAAGAAATAGAGCAAACTATATCATATTACCATTTATAATATCACTTTTAGTTAATTATAACTTAAAAAAATTACATTAAATAAAAATTTATTATGTATCTATTTTTGAAACAAAAAAAGGCTCGAGATTTAGTCTCGAACCTTTTCTTTATTAAACTAGTACTTTATCGTTCTCTTTTCTTTCTTTTGGAGATTGATGTACTTTTACTTCTATTTTTCCTTTTTTTATTTAATTCTCTTACTTTTAGTACTGCCCATAGTTGAGCTGCAATAAATAGTGAAGAATATAGACCAAATACTAATCCAATTAATAACGCTACGTTGAATGAGTAGATAGAACTACTTCCTACTAATAACATTACTACTACAGTAATAATAACTGTTAATACTGTATTAATAGAACGCGTTAAAGTTTGTCTTAATGACACGTCAACAATTTTGTAAATTTGCTCTTTAGTTTTAATTAGTTTTTCATGACGCATATGTTCCCTAATCCTATCGAATGTAACAATCGTATCATTTATTGAATATCCGACAATTGTTAGTACTGCGGCGATAAATGTAATATCAATTTCTAAACGAAGTAAGCTTGCCATAAATATAATAACTGCTACGTCGTGTAGAAGTGCGATAACACTCGTTAATCCCATTCTCCATTCGAATCTAAAGGCTACATAAATTATGATACCGATAGATGCGTAAAGTAGAGCATAAATTGCGTTTTTAACTAATTCTTTACCTATTACTGGAGATACAACACTTAAGTTTGCATCTTTTTCATATTTTTTAGCAAAGTATTCTTTTATTTCTATTGATTTGTCTTGTGCAAAACTGTCTTTTGAATAAACAGTTGCTTGTTTTTTATCTTGTGATAAAACTATTTTTTCTTCTTTTACATTTAGTGAACCTATATCTTGTTTAACTTGTTCAGTAGTTAATTCTGTGTTAGCTGCTATGTCAATACGAGTACCACTTGAGAAGTCAATTCCTAAGTTAAGTTTATTCATACCTAGCGAGATTGATCCTGCTATCATAATAGCAATACTTAATGCAAAGAATTTTTTCATGTGTTTTGTAAAACTTAACCATTCAAATTTAGTTGGTAAGTTTAATGAGTTAATACCAAATTTAGTATCGTGAATTGATTTTTTACTTACTCCGAAGTATCCAGGATGATTATTAAAGAAGTTAGATCTTACTAATAGACCAAGTAATAATCTAGTACCAAATACTGCAGTTATAAAGCTGACTAAGATAGATAGTAATAACATAGTCGCGAAACCTTTAACGCTACTTGTACCAAAGATAAATAGTACAACAGCCGCAATTACTGTTGTGAATTGCGAGTCAAAGATTGTCCATAATGATTGTTTAGCTCCATCTAGGTAAGCTTTTTGCAGTGGATATCCTGCACGAACTTCTTCTTTAATTCTTTCATACATGATGATATTAGCATCGACTGCCATACCTACCCCTAAGATTAAGGCTGCAATACCTGGTAGTGTTAGAACTCCGGATATCATATTAAAGAATACTACAGTTAGATATACATATGCAACCATCATTACGCTGGCTACAAATCCTGGTAATCTATATACTAATAACATAAATGCACAGATAATTCCAAGTGCTATTGCACCAGCTAATACTGTTTGGTATAGTGCATCTGCTCCAAACTGAGCTCCTACAGAGTTAGAATAGATTTCAGTAAGTTTAACTGGTAAAGCACCAGAGTTAAGTAAAGCAGCCATCTCTTTAGCTTCTTTTACTGAAAAATCACCTGTAATTTGAACATCATTTGAGTTAATAGTTTGGTTAACTTGTGGTGCTGAAATGTATTTTGGTTTTTCTTTAGCAGCTTCAGCTTTAAATGAATCGCCATCGCTAAAGTCCATCCAAATTACCATTAAGTTTTGACCACCAGTTTTTTTACTTATATCAGAAGTGATTTTACCAAATTTTTCTGCATCTTTTAGTTTTAATTTAACATCTGGTTTAGAGTTTTGATCATAACCTTGAGATGCACCATTTTCTTGTAAATCAGATCCATCTAGAAGAACATTGTCATCAGTATCACGAATTGTTAAGTTAGCTTGTGTTGATAATACTTTACGAGCAGTTTCTTGGTCTTTAACCCCTGCTAATTCAACCCTGATTCTATTACCTGCTTCAACAGTAATAACTGGTTCACTAACACCTAAGATATTGATACGTCTACTAATAGTATCAGCAGTTGCTTTTACAGCCGCTTCATCTATATTTTGTCCTTCTCTAAGTGGTTCTACTTGATAAAGAACCTCAAAACCACCTTGAAGATCTAGTCCTAAGTTTACTTTCTTCGCATTAGATTGTGCTGTTAACCCTATTGAAGTTAAAACAATAACTACTAATGATAAGAAAGCAAGAATACGACTAAATTTTCGTTTTCCTTGTTTTCTTCCTCTCATGAAAGTTTCTCCTTTATTTTATTTTTCATTGTACAATATATAGTAAAATTACATATTAATCTTAATTTTACTATCTTTAAAAATTAATACGCTACCCTTTAATTTACCAAATTTTTCCCAAAAGTTAGCAAGAGGGTTATTTGATTTTTTTCATAATATTTTTTTCAACATATTCTATAACTGAGAAGTCATTATTATTTCCTATAACTTCATCACACATGTCTTGGATTGCTTGACTAGAATTATTAGGACAAACACTCCAACCTGCTACATCAAACATTTCTTTATCATTAAAGTTATCTCCAAATACTACACATTCTTCTATTGGAATATTATAGTGTTCTGCAAGTTTTTGAATAGCTGTTCCTTTGTTACAACCTTTAGGCATAATATCAAAGAAATCAGTTGCTGAAAAAGTTCCATCAACAGGTAACACTTTTGCTACTTCTTTATAGAATTTTTCTATCTTATCATGATCTTTTGCAATCATCATAATTTTCTGGCAACTTTCATTATTTTTTTTGATTTCTCCAATTATATCTTCATGAATATACATAGGAGTTTTTAATTCTTCAGGCATATCCTTTTCTATACGTTTCATTCTTGCCATGCTAAATGATAGTCTATCGCAGTATATGTAATTCAATGTGTAAACATGAAATTCTATACTATCATCATTTAGTTCTTTAAACATATTAAAGATTGTTTCGACTTCTTCAATTTTTGAAGCTTTTTTTGATAAACAATCTCCCCTGTCAGTAAGATTTCTTATTAAACTACCATTATTTGATATTACAACGTCATTCATACCTAGATTATAATAATAATGCTTTATCGCTATATCTGGTCTTCCTGTCGCTATTATGAAATTTACTTCCTTTATCTTGTAATTTTACAATTACATCACGAGCATTTGGTGCTACTTCTTTTTTTATCATTTAAAAAAAGTACCATCCATGTCTGTTATAAACCATTTCATTAGTTATTTTTTTCTCCTTCGTAAATACTAAGAATTTACTAATTACATAATTAGCAACTAGCACTACAAATTGTATAATAAATTTAGATAAGTATGCATTCATACCTAAATAAATAAAGAATTCAACTCCGAATACTTCTATAACTAGTGTAGATAATCTCGCTGTGAAAAAAATTTTTGCTAATTCATAGAAAAACTTTTTTTAAATCCAACAGCTTTTTGAATTAAATACATATCTCGCATTAACAAAAGTAAGCAAATAAAATTGATAATGTTATCGATATTAAGTTAGCTGGTCTTACTCCCATACCCATAGTAATACAAAAATAAAAGTAAGTTACTACGTTAACTAATGTTGTACAAACACCAAAGAAAAATATAGTTAACTATACTTTTTATACTTAGGCTGTTTGTAAAGATCCAGCATTTTCGTTATTAAATTTTTTTCATGCTATCCTCTTTAAATATAAAAATTTTGCTAACACTTAATTATATACCTATACAGCCTTTTTTTCAACTTTTTGTATGCAAAAAAAGGTAATTTAACTTTTATTGTTAAAACTACCTCTTTTTTTATTATTTTTCTTTTTGTAAATTTGACTACTACTGTTTGTTCTTTTTGTATCTATTTTCCCCTGACACAGTTAAAAATCAATTCATTATTTTTCCAATTTATAATTATATGTTACAGGATTTAATTCTCTTTTTATCAGTATATATTCCTAAAAGATATAGATCATCAATTCTTAGAGTTTCAGGAAATGATATAGTTTTATTCTCAGTATCTAAAAACACCATCTTTTTACTTTAACATTAATGACACTATTTTTCAATAGAAGCTTCCGTGTGTTCTAATTTTTGATTTAGAAAGATTAAACATATAAGCATTACTTTTTTTGAAAATCATCTAAATCTTTATGTCTTTTTATACCCTGAACGCTTAAAAATCTGCTTCATATAGTTTGTTAGCATCGAATGTATTTGTTAAAACAACATCCTTATCTTTTTATTATTAATTTAATATCTGCTTCACTATAATAATTTTTTTATGGCCTGAGCACGCTCTTCAGAACCGACTCCAGAAACTATTATATTGTGAACTGTTTCAGGTAAATCTTTTACCTTTCCATGTACCTTCAAGGCTTTTTTTCTTCTTTTTTTGTGCTGTATTATTACCATTATTGCCATTAGACTGCGAACATCCTGTAAGTACACATGCAAAGCTTAAAAAAATATTGGTAAGATATTTTTTTAATTCTTTTTTTATATTCATAGTGATTCTCCCTACGTTAATTTTTTTCTTTTGTAAATTTGATTACTACTGTAGCATCTTTTTTTCGTTCTATAGTTAGTTCCGGTTGTTGTTAATACTAGCTCATTATTTTCTATTTTATAATTATAAGTAATAGGTGCTGAATCAAATTTATATGTCGTAGTACTAAGTAGGTATCTAGAATCTATTGTAGGTGTCTCAGGGAATGAAATAGTTTTTATTTTGTTTATCTAATACTCCATCTTTTTAGTGTATAGTCTATTTTATTGTTTTCTCTTGTAACATCAATATGTTTATTACGTTTTTTTGGATGACTTAAAAAAGCTCTATATTTTCATCTACAAACTCCTTATATGTACCTACTAAAAAAATTTAGCTGCTTGTGAGTATTCTTTTTCATATAACTTTGTAACATCAAAATTATAATGAATAAAAAGCATTATTATCTTTTTATTGTTAATGTTAGATTTACATCACTAAATTCTTTTTTTTATATTCTCAATACTTTCAGAGCTTACTGCGGTTCCTTCAAGATGTTGCTTTATAGTCTCCGGGAGATCTTTTTGCCTTCCATGTACCTTCTAGACTTGGCTCTTCTTTTTGTGCTGTATTATTACCATTATTGCCATTAGACTGCGAACATCCTGTAAGCACACATGCAATGCTTAAAAAAATATTGGTAAGATATTTTTTTAATTCTTTTTATATTCATAGTGATTCTCCCACGTTAATTTTTCTTTTGTAAATTTGATTACTACTGTTTGATCTTTATCTTTTCTATTTTTCCCTGATACAGTTAGTATAAGTTCTTTTGCCTTCAATTTTATAATTAAATGTTATCGGCTCTTTTTCTAATTTTTTTCGTTTCTATCCCTAGTGTATAAAGTCCATCAATTGTTGGAGTTTCTTGGAAAGATATAGTTTGTTTATCTGTATCCAATACTCCATCTTTTAATTTAATATTTATCACATTATTCTCAAATGAAGATTCAGTGTGTTTTTAAATTCTTTTGTGATACCTTAAACATTAATTCTCTATTTTTTTGTATATTGTTCTATATCTTTGTATCTTTTTGTATCCTGAACGTTTGAAATCAGCTTCAAATAGTTCTTTAACATCGAATCTATTTGTCATTACAACATCTTTATCTTTTATCGTTAATTTCAAATCAACATTATTATAATAATCTTTTAAAGCTTGTGCACGTTCTTCTGAACCACCCATATCGATAATTATATTATAAACTGTTTCAGAGAAATCTTTTACTTTCCATGTTCCTTCTATAGTAGGATTCTCTTCTTCTTGAGTAGTATTGTTTCCATTATTACTATTTGATTGTGAGCAACCAGAAAGGACACAAGCAAAACTTAAAAATACAGGCAAGATATATCTTTTAATTCCTTTTTTTATTCATAATAACACCTCTTTTTAATTTTTCTTTTTGTAAATTTAATATTTATTAGATATTCTTTTCCCTTTACATCTTTCGCAGTTACTGTGAGTGTTAATTCATTATTTTCTATACTATAACTATATGTTACAGGATCAGTTTCATCATTATAAGTAGGGTTCCCAAGTAGGTACTCACTATCTATCGATGGTGTCTCAGGGAATGTTATAGTCTTTTTTTATCTTCATCTATTTCACCATTTTTTTTAGTGTATAATCTATCTTATTCCCATCTCTTATAGCTTTAGTATGTTCCAAAAACATTATAATTTACATTAAAAGCTAGTTCTTTTTTTATTAGTATACTGCTCTAAATCTTCATAAATTCCTTTTTTTCAAAAATTTTTAAAATAATACTCATATAATTTTTGTTACATCAAATGTATAATGTAGTACTGCATTATCATTTGTAATAGTTAATGTCATATCAAAGTCATTATAAAAAGTTTTTTTTATGCGTTTTTTTCCACATCAACTCTATTAGCTCCAACTTGTGACAATTGTTTAATTGTATCCTGGAAATCTTTTTACTTTCCATGTACCTTCTAAAGTTGAATTTTTTTCTTTTTTTTACTGTATTATTTTTGATTATCACTAGTAACATTTGATGAACAACCAGAAAGTACACATGCAAAAACTTAACACTACAGGTATGAAATACATTCGTATTCTTTTTTTACTTTCATAGAAATCCCTCCTACTTTGTAATTTTTATTATAACAAGTAAATGTGAAAAAAATAAAATATTTTTTTATTAAAAAAATATAATATAATTCTCCTCTTTATACATAAAAAAACTAACCTCCTCACTAGAGATTAGTTTTTATATTAGTTTTGAGATTGTAATTCTATATTTTTAAACTTCTTTTATTTTTGTTCAAAAACTTTTAATTGTAAATCGACCATATTTTTCTTATCGATATAATATCGTCTACTGAACAATTTTTTTCTCACCATTTTTTTACTATTACATGATTAAGTTTAACAAATTCTTGTTCTAAAAAAATTCCTTAATCTTGCTTCTAGATTTATTAGTAATTTTAGCGACAATTGAATCAATTCTAAATGATGAAGTTACTATTTCAAAAATCTTGGAATTGTTTTCTTTATATCGATATCAAGTTCACTAACTTCTTTAAACTCTAGATTAACTCTACCAATTTTTGTTAACTCCATTTTTATAAAGTCAGCAATCTCTCTATCAACAAATATATAAATAGAGCTTTCAGAAACTACTATATCTCCTACTCTATTAAAATTAATTCCTAAATTATGAACTGTTCCGAGTACATTTCTATGTTCTATTTTATTAAATTTATTATTATAGTCAGCTTTTTAGGCAAACTATATCGTAATCAATATCATAGTACTCATTAGAAATTATTTTTGCTTTTTTTTCTTTCACTACCTTCATATCCGCCAAAAAAATTCAACTTTGTAATCTGGATAATTATACAAAGCTACTTTACTTAGAACTATTTGTTCAAAGTTTGTAAGAAATCTTGTTACTGTATTGCGATTATCTAAAAAAAGCTTACAGTTTGAAGTAAAGTTTTTCTGCAATTTCTTTTTTTCTTCATTTGAGGCTGTTGCCAAAAAAATTAATCTTTTTCATAACTATCAATTATCCGAATAAGATAAAAATATACTAACCGTTGAATTAGGTTTAGTGCAAAAAAAGCAACAATTGGTGAAATATCCATCATTCCAACCGGTGGTATTAATTTTCTAAATAGTTTTAAGTATGGTTCACAAATAGCAGTTAAAAAAACTCTCCGATAAAAAGTATTTCTAACTTGTGGTACCCAAGACATTATTACATACGCAAAAAAATAGAATAATAATAAAATGAAAAGAGATAAGATACAAATCTATATACCCAATAATATTCTGTTACATTTAACAATATTAGTACTCTCCTTCGTAAAAAGTCTCCAGAAACTTCAACACCATTAGGAACACAAAGATAAATATCTTCTCCAATAGTTTTTTTAATCTTGCATCTAGAGCATATATTCCACCTGAAATAAAGTCTAATAATCTATCTGCTGTTTCAATATCTAATTTAGCTAAATTAATAATTACAACTTTATTTTTTTTGATATCATCAACAATATCTTTACTATCAGCAAAAAAACAAGTGGTTCTGTTAATACTACATTGTTTCCTCTGTTTAAAATTGGATTTACTGGTTGTTTACTGCTCACTGGCTTCTCCTTTGAAACTCTTTTTCTTGGTTCTTCTTGTACTTCTGGTGTATTTTTCAACTATTTCTTCATCTTCAAAAATCTTCTTCGCTTACAAATAAATTATTAAATTTTTTTCATCATACTCATAATCATCAAAACCTCATTACTTTATATTTAACTATGTAATTATATCATGTAACCGTAAATTGATAAAGTGAAAAAGCCTAAAAAAAGCATAAAAAAATATACTAATTTGAGCATATTTTTAACAAATATTCAACGCATTAGAAAAATATGCAGAAATTAATCGATTTTTCTAACCATTAAGAAGGTTTTTCCCTATTTTTTTCCCCTACAGAAAAAGCCCTCAATAATAGGGGGCTTAAATTTTTTTATCTTGTGTTGTGTAGTAAATCCAGGATAAATTCATTTTTGTTATGCACAGCATCAAAATCATTTAATGTAATTTGGTAATCTTTTTCTTGATTATCAAAATTCACTTGAATTACTATATTTTCAAAATCTTCATCATTCAAATTTTCCTAAATGAGCTTTTAACTCATCTACTGAATAAACTGTAGTGATATCATTGTTACTATCCTCTTTCCAGTATGATATAAAAAGCACCTTCCTCTAATACTAATTCTTTTACTACTAACATCATTTTATCATAATTTTTCATTTCTAATCTCTCCTTGTAATTATATAATTTTTATTGCGTTGTCTAACGTGATATTTCCTACCTTACTAGACTTTCTGTAACGGTCTATTTGTTGTACTGTGACACCTGTTTCTTTAGCTATCTTGTAGCTTGTTAAGTCTGAGTTTAATAATTCTTCTATTTCTTTTTCATTTTTCATTTTATTTCTCCTTTGATTTATCTTACATTCATAGTATACACAATATTGTGTATATTGTCAAGCGTTTTTTTAAACTTTTTAAATAAAAAGAAGCCCACCAATTAAGGCGGGCTTGTTAATTAAATATTTGATATAACCATTATATCATATTATTCGACTTCTGTTAAGTATTTATCTTCAATCCATTGGTCTGAATCTTTGTAGTTCACTCTAGACCAACCGTCTTTTTTTCTCGTAAACTCTTACACGAGTTCCCTCTGCTGCAATTCTTTATCCTCACTATCTAACGAAGGTTGGCTTTCTAAGTAATAATCAATACTCACCGTTGCTTCATAGTAAGGAGTGTCGCTTTTTGGTAGTTCAACATCTTCATCTAAGATTGATTTTTCAACTACTGCGCTTGCTTCACCGATTTCTATCTCTCCACTTCTTAACTTCTTAATTCTATCGATAAAGTAAGCTTTTACAATTTCGAGTTCCGTCGCCATAGTAAGCACCGCCACCGCCGTGTAATTCCATTGAACGATGAGGGGCACGCTGTAGCACTAAATTCGTGGTGCAATCTTACAGTATATTCATTTACTGGTAAGCCATAAGATTCTAGTAATTCACCGGCAATCATAAGCGTTGCGTCTTCGTTAGCGATAAATTCTTCATCTGACGCACTCATTGATTGGCAAGATTCTAGACCTATGTAATTTGCGTTTCCTTCATAAGTCGCCGTGTGCCACTCTTGATAGTTTACTGGTTGGAATACAAGCGTATCGTTTCTATCTACGTAATAAGCAGCGAACCCCGTGTCTAGTGTTCCGTTGTTAACTTTTGCTGTTAATTGCGATTCCACGCTTTCGCACCCCAACTTGACGCATCGTTGTGAATTACTACCCCTTTTATTGAGTTTTTTTCGGTGGTGCGAAATAAATTCCTTGTTGAAAGTATGTGCTATAAATATCTGCCATAGTATTATTCTCCTTTTGGTTCTGTATAATTTAAAGCTTGTTCACTGTCTGAAAAGCCTTTAGTTGTTGGGTCGTTGACAATTCCGGCAACGCCAAGGGCTGTTAATAATGTGAATACTGTATCAATTACGTTATTTACATTATCGCTTAAGTGTTCGATGTGTAATTCATATCCGAAAATTGTCGCTAATTGTTTTATTAATACTAACAATCCGGCTACGAATGTTAACACGAAACGTTTATTTTTTAGACGTACTTTCCAATTTATCATAATAATTTCACCTCCTTTCTAATTAGTTGGCCACGGGTCACTTGTTAAGTAAGATATTGAACTTACTCGTATATCTCCTATATCTCTATCTGTTGGCACGGGGTCAGTGAATTGAAAACGTAACATATTCCCGTCTCCAACTCCCCCTAAATACCACGTTCCATAAGGTGTTCCCTTGTCATTGTATATACCTCCAATAAGTGACGCTTCAGAACGGTACCCTATCGGTACACCACTCAAACCTAGAATAAAACAGTTTCTTTCTCTGTCTGACGGTTGAACTTGATATCCTGCGCCACCACGTCTGACAATACCAAACCAGCCCCAGCTTAAGCCTCCGAACTGATAAGACACAATATTATTAACACGTCTTACTTTGACATACGAACCACCTAATTTTGATACAGATGGAATTATTTTTCCACCCAGTATCTCCAACTAGAACCTCCCAACCTATGTTCCCTGTTCCGCTTTTTCTTAATCCACTTCAATGCTCCGTTTGTTACTGCTTCGTCTACGTAAGTCGTTCCAACAGGCGCAGTTACAACGCCGTTTGGCAATCCTCGTCCGTGTATTTCCCATTGTTTAGCTTCAAGAACTTTTTTAATCTCTTGTCTAGTTCAATTGTGTTTCCAGTGTTAGCTGGGATATAATCGCGAATATTTCGTGTTGTGATGAACTTAATGTTCTCGTCCTCTGAAAAAAATCAAAGTCTGGCTCGTAATAATCAGGTAATGAACTAGCGGCTGTATATAATATAGCTTCAAATTTAGCTGTTTTTCACGCCCACTAACAACTAGATGATTACCATAAAAAAATCTGAATATAATTTACCAAAATTGCTCGTGTTTCTTGTTATAGAATTTTGACTTAAATACCCGGTTAAAGGTATATTTTCGGATGATACATATGGCGCTCCTTTTTTTAGTCACAAAAATCACTAGTATCTACATTCCCTGCAGGTCTATTCTCAAGAGTTGTCAATCTGCTCTTAATATCGGTATCGTTATATGGTTGAGGTAATTCAGTTTTTTAGCATATTTCTCGTGTTCTTTTTTTCATCTAAGAAAGCTTTTTCTAAGTTGTTCTTTAGTGACTAAGTTCGAAGTATCAACCGTTGGTTGATTGTTCCTAAAGTTCGTCTAACTGTTCTTTAGTTGCAAGTCCGGATATGTCTTGATGTTCTGTTAAGTAATGTTTATCTTCTAACTGTTTATTTGTTACAAAGTTACTTGTATCAATATTAGCTGTTACCGGTCTGTCTTTTAATTCTTTGATTTCCCTTTTTAATTTCACTATCGTCATAACTTGGTCTAGCTTCTAATTGCGTAACTTTAGCTTCAACATCTTCAACAGATTTTTTGTAGCTAGTTTGCTTATGTCCTGATGTTGAGTTAAATAATTCTTACCTTCTAACTGTGTTTCAGTAACATAATTAGCTAGTGATTGATGTTCAGTTAAATATCCCTTTTTCCTCAACTTTTTTTCAACTGCTTTATTTACAATTGTTTCAGTGCTTGGAATTTCAGTCTTTAAAGCATAATCTGATAAATGAGTACTTGATACAAAATCAGATACGTTAGGGATATCCCTTTTAGTGCATATCTCTCATTAGCTTTATCCTCTGTTAAGAATTTACTACCTTTAGATATCTCAGCTATAGCATTATCAAAGTCTTCTTTAGTAAGCACATCTACTCTATCTACTATCATGCTGTTAGCAAAAAGCGTTCTTTTTACAGGTAGTTGACTAGCTTTTATCTATTTCAGATAAATTTACTTTGAATTTAAATCTGAAAAATATCGCTGTTGCGTTCTTCTTTATCAAGGTATATATAACAAACAACCTCTTCATTTTGAGTGATTAGAGAGGTGTCAAGTTAAATTTTTATTTTATTATCTTCTACAGTTCCGTTAGTTTTCCAGTAGCTACCACTTCTTAAGAATTTGAATAGTGCTACTACATTTTCATTAGTTAATGTTCCCTTTGAAATTTCAAACTCAAAAAGCCCCGTTATTCTTATCGTGTGAATATAGCTCACAAAAAAACTATCTTCTACTTGTCTTATTTTTTTGTTGTATTCTCAATGCTTAATCTAATTATTTTTTTCCAAGGTTTAATCACTCCTTTTCATTAAATGCATCTCTTAGTTTTTCTAGCCTCTTTTTATCCCTTTTGGAAATGGCACCCCTATTGCTGCTAAGTTCTCAATAAGTGATACCCCATAGGTTGCTATGAAGAAGAATATAAAAAGCTGTTGCTACCTCTTCAAAGCCTATAAAGATTAAATAGGGATAAACTGTTACGACTAAAACTAGTACGAACAGATGCTCAATTAACCCACGTCTTCCTAGTTGTGGAGTTAACCGTTTTTGTGACCCACGCTTTCGCTAGTCCGGTAATAATATCAAATACTATAATTCCGGCTAATGCGTGAATATAAATGTCGTTAAATACTTCGTAATATTGATTAGCAAGTTTAGCTAATGTAATGTGCACCGCTTTGCACCTCCTTAAAAAGAGCGGTTAATAACCGCCCTTAAATCTTTTAATTTTGTTCTTCTTTTTGTAGAAAGTTTTTTCGTTTAAATCTTTTAAAACTTTTGTGAATTCATCATTTGATTCAATCAATTCTCTTTTTGCCATTCGATTAAAACTTGAGCTAAAAATCCCAGTTACTTCAAAAGCTTCTAACTCATAATCTCTAGCCATAATTTCAGTGAATTTAGTTATATCACTTTTTAACTTTTACAATTCCTAATTTTCTTGACATTTCCAAATTCTTATCCTCCTTACGATACAAGTATTCCGTTTCTAAATTTCAAGTTAAGCCCTTGAACTTTTACATTAACGTCTCGACCTTGTAAATTAACTGTTTTACCCCGTCTTCCATTACTCCTCTTACGAATAAATCGCCCTTAATTATTGCTTTTTCTCGTGTTTCAAAATCAACATAAGATACTATCGTGTTTTTAATTCATTGTGATTATCATCGTGAATGTAATTGAATGCTAACAACGGTCTTTCAAGTTTAAGTCCCCACTCTTCTGTTTCCTCAAACCAACCTACTCTACCATTTGCCTTTATTACAAAGTTCATCCCTGAATAATATCCTGCATCTCGACCCCAAACATCAGATTTATAATAACCCCTTATTGCTCCGGAGAATTCTCCGTTTTGGTCATAATAAGCTGTCCCAAGATAATCAAGCTTAACTCTTTTTTGGCACTTTCGGCTTTTTCCTTCGTATAAAAATTAAACTTTCATCTTCAAATTGAAAGTATTTAGTATAATTATTCCAAGCTAATTTTAAACTTTTAGCGTTTTGAACTAGAGTAGTTCCAAAGTTTTCATCAGTAACAACATTTTCTATTTTATCTCGTAGTAATTTAATGGATGTTTCGGTTTGTGTTTTTGGTCATGTAATCAGTAGCTAAAGTTTTTGATAATTTCAAGGTAATTTCTTCTTTTGACTGATTAATCAAAGAAGCGATATCTACAGTTTCATCTCTTTTTGTATATCTGAATCCTAAATTAATTTCGTAAAAATCTAACATTAGTAATTTGTGACTTTGTCAAAATCTCCTGTAAATTCTAAATACATAACGTCTTTATTGTCATTTGTTTTATTAGAAACCCTCGCAAATAATACGTTATCTTTTAGCTGTCATAGGTTTAAAGTTTGTGTTAGGAATAGCTTTTACCATCACTGCTTGCAAGGACATATTCACTAAAGTCAATAGATATGGCACTATTATTAGGGGCTATTGTATCGAACATTATTTTGTAATATCTACCTTCCTTAAATTCATTCAATGATTTAAGAGTAACCAGTTTATTAATTCCACCGACTACAGCATCAAAAGAGTTTCTCTCCAATCCTTCGTTGAAATTTCCTTCCCAAACTTCAAGATTTTTTTTACTTCTGTAGTATTTCCTAACGGTGTTAAGTTAATCGTTCTTGTTTCAGTAGAAACTGTGAATGTGAAAATATTAATACCAGCTACAAGTCTTTGTCTTTCACTGTTAAATATTCTTAATTCCTGATTAGTTGGGAAATATCTAAAGTCAGCTACTAACGTGTAAGTATTACCAGGTTTCATAGGTTCTAACGTTGTATACGTTAGATTATTACCAGTTTTCTTTTCGGCTGAGTTTAGAAGATTCTCCCCTAATAGCTACTTTTGAATTGCTTGTCATTAAGCTCTCCAATTTGAGATTTAAACTGTTCTAATGTCGTATCAAACGTTTTGTATTTATTAGTGATCTCTTTTACAAGTTCAGTATCAGGGAGGTTATCAAGTCTTGCAAAACATGTAGTTTTCAAGAACTGATATTCAACATCTAATTTAATATTAATTGTTGTTCCGTCTTTTTCTCCGTTTGAATAGTAAACGTTAGTAAGCTCTCCATCGTTATTATATGTTGCGTTTTTCTTGCGTCTTATTAAGACCACCGCCCCAAACTCTAGCTGTAAGGTTGAAACCGTTAGTTACTTTAACGCCGTCGTAATAAACGTCTACAAAGAACTTAACGTCGTTAGTTTTCTTACCTTCATAAGTTCCGGCAACTCTTACGTTAGCTGTTAATGAATGAGCTTTTAAGTCTTCAAGGCTCGGTATCCAGTCGGTCGGCATGTCTCCACCTCACCGACATGTAAGGTTCAGCTATTTTTAAAATGTCCGTTCTTCGTTGAGAAAAATATAGAATAGATTGTCCGCCGGTGATGTAAAAATCTTGTTGAACTGTGTACTGAATTTCTTTAATAACCCATGTATCTCTAGCGGTTCCGTTATCAAGATTAAACCCTGTTAGTGTCTTGTTACCTACGTGTGATTTCAAAGCCAACGTAATTCCATTATCTACATTAACATCACTGTAAATGTAAATTGGTAATCTGATTACAATAGTTTCGCCACGTTTAAATTCTTTTTAGAACTTCTAAACGAAATACCTTTCCAGGCGTTACCTGTTAGCCCTCTGTTGTTAATCTCTACAGAGTTGCGACCATTAAAGTCATTTTTGATTAATAGTAGGTGTCGCTCCGTTCAATGTATAAAGAGCTACTAGACTTAATCTCAGTATTTAGTAATAGATTAAAAGTTCGAGCTGATTTACCGTCATCACCCCTTCAACCCTAACCCATTTAAATGCCTTTTTTTGTCGGTCGGTGTAACCGGTGATGTAGTTCTTGCTATTCCCATATAAGCTTTTCGGTTCACGCCCGAAATTGCTACCGTCAGCATTATCCGAATATACCAGATGTGTGTATTTGTCACCCGTGATTGATTTTTGTTGGATATCGAACCAATCAAAGTCACCAGCTGTTGGTGTTCCATTTTTAAAAACATAGCCAAAATATCTATACTTGTGATACTGTGCCGGTTCGTTGGTTGGATAATCTGTATAAACCCTTTCGCTTTCGTGAATTGTATACCAATCGACCTGAACGCCCGTCCAATTTTCATCCTCTGGAACTAATATGAACTTAAATAACACATCATCTACATCGCTGCCTGTTGTAAATACTATATTCTTAGTTTGTAATGTGTTCCCGAACTCCAATTGTCCCCAAGAATACTCTTGTGAAGTTTTGTTATTTCTGAAATAAGCCCATAATTTATTATTGTTACCTTTTGCACGTGCTGTAAGGGTGTATTTAGTGTTGGGTTTCAAAGAGAGAAACATGTTCGCTTGCCAAATATCACTAATATCATCGTCATTAGTTATATTTACACGAGGTCTGTTTTTTGCTAGTAAATACGAATTGTCGTCCGGTTCAACAAAGGTAAAATCTAACCCGTTTGTGCTGTTGGCATAACCTTTATACAGTTTTTCCTTCAAATTTCACCTTAGTCCAACTATATTCAGTTGGGTCGGACGGTGCTGTTGATTTACTACCTGTATAAATCCCTATATATTGGGAATTAGGGTCGTCATTCATGTTTCGACCGTCGGCAAAGTTCGAATACTTTTTAAATACATACGCATTTTTTCCGTCTGAACCTCTTAATTCAGTTTTTCTTGCTTTTCGTATGTTTTTACGCTTTCTTCGTTAGCTATCTGACGAATACCGTCAGCACTAATCGTTAAATCGTTGATTAATCTCTTTAGTTTCTTCTTTTAGTTATGAAATCTTTTTCTAATACTAGATTGAATAGCATCACGCATTTTTTTGTAAAAATGTTTTTGTGTATTAACTTCTCCAGCTTCGAATTGTTGTCTGAAATTTTCATCGGAAAACCAATGTTTTTGATAAACGCTTTGTCAATCATTGCATTTTTTTATCTCTGCAAAATTTAATTGTGCTTGAATAGCTTTAATCATTTCAGCTTCTGTGATTATCGTTTTTAGTCTAGCGATATTCCCTTCAACTGCATCAAGAATTCTAGTCTTAACTATCTCTGGAATTTCTCCGTCAGCTTCGAATAGTGCTTTTTAACTTCAACTGCACTTTTTGATTTTTTTCTTCTAGCTCGACTAGTTTATCTTCAATACTTTTCTTATCGAATTTTAATAACTGATCTAAATTTTTTTCTGAATTTTAAAAACATCTAATTTACTCTCTACTTGTTCAGTTACCGCATTATCAATCATGCTAGCTAGTGTAGTTCCTAAATTGGATTGAATCTTACCAAAACCAATAGTTTTTTTAACTTACGCCCCATAGGTGAATAAGTATATTTTGTGATTTTCTTCTTAACATCAAGATTAAATTTCTCATGGAATATTGTAACTGTGTCAAATATCCCAACAGGTACATCCGGTCTACCCACAACATCAATTTCTATACTTTCTTCAATTACATCGCACAATGTAGTTTTGAAGTAATTTTTCACCGTATTTTCGTAACGTTATTTCATCAATAACATCTTGATCACTTACATCTAAATTCCCTCGTAAATGTTTTTTTATATTTATTAATCAAAGGGCTATCAACAGTAACAGCTATTACTTTATCTTTCTCACCTTCTTTTGTGAGTTAATAGTTTTTTGTAAAGTGGATTCTTGTTCTTAAATCTTTTATAGATTTTTCTGTTGGTATGATTTTTAGATGTACATAAATAAAGCTTCTTTGGTACTTCCACCATTACTCAATAATCTAATATCATACTTATCTCTGATTAAATCTCCACCCCATTGACCTATTATAGAATGTTTATCTCTCAAATAAAGCATTTGCTACTGTCACATTTTTAAGTTGAAACTGTGTAGTGCTAGCTATATCAGAAGAGAACGTAAATTTATGGTTACGAATAATACTACTTGTAAGGCTTCTCATCACTCTATCTCCACTCAGCGTTATTAACACTTATTTCGGTGATAGAATAATTATTTAATAATGTAGCTACTTGGTTGGCATAGACAGTAATATAAGCGTGATGTTTTTCTACTCAAACATGATGAATTCCTGTTCCCCGTGTAAGTCGTCAGCTAGTAAAAGTGTCTCTTCTACTAACTCTTCCCACAATGGATTATTTGTTGGAAATTTGAAACTTAATTGATATTTACTGTTTCCTTCGTGTTCTATTTCATCATTATAAGAAAAAAATTAAGAGGATTTTTCCCTCTTTTAAATAGATCATACACGCCACCTCCAATTGCCTTTTTATTTTAATACTTGTAACATTCCCAGTAGTTACGACTCCTTGTAATCGGTGGTATTTCAAAAGAAACCGCCTTTTTTTACGGATTGAATTTTTTTAAAAACGTTATTTTTTTATCGTATATGTTTTGTCTTCTGTGTCTGCAATCTATAATCGCTTTACTATCCAAAGTTAAGAACATAATTTGACTACCTATTGCCAAACTCACTTCTCCACTTCCTTCTATTTCGATTATCGGTTCCGAAAAATACATTTCCGATATTATTAATAGTGCCTTTAGCTGTAAGTCTTATTTCAGTACTTTCGTTAGTATATCTAAACGGGTCAAACATCAACTTAACACTAACTAACCACCTTTGAATTACCTTGCTTTATTGAACGTAATATCAACTAAATCAGCATAATATTTAGATGATTTTAAATAATCAAACTCTATTGTATTATCAAAAATCTTTTAATAGATTACTTAACTCTATTACTTTAGCAAAATTAACAGCAGAGATTTTCAAAGTACGTTCTTGACTTTCAAAAGCTTCATCATGAAGTATATAAGTTCCGTTAATGCCATATTTTTATTTTCTTCTGATATACGTTTTTTGCCACTTGAATCTCTCCACCGTCAACTAACACATAGTCTTTAGGAGGTAAAATCACATCATTAATCTTAATCATTGTTAAATGCCCTCCCTTCTAACAAATGTCATTTGTCTATCATATGAGTTTTTAGCTAAAAATTTCACCGTCTAAATAAGTGTTAATATCTTTATTAGAAATATCTTTTAATAAGTCTTGTACAACTTCTAACGCTTTAATCACGTTACTATCCTTATCTTCTAAAGAAAAAGTCAGCTGTACTCATATCTTCAATTTTTTTAAATTTTTAGATATGCTAGCTCCTATTTCAAAAATCTGAAATATCATTTGTAAAAAGCTTTTATTAATATCTTTAGCCATTCCACTAACAGTATTCTTTACAGTTTCAAACTTATCTGAAAGTCCTTTGTCTAAACTTTCCATAATTGCATTACCAGCAGGTATTAGTAGTTTTCTGTCGTACTCAATCGGACCTTTGTTATCTCGAATCCAATCAGCTATTCCGCTTACAAAACTTCTAACGCTTCCCCTAAGCTGACCTTAGCCCATTAAAGGAATCCATTAATAATAGCACTACCTGCATTCCCATAAGTTGATATTTCTTAATGAGTAGAATATGTTAGAAACGCTACTTACTAAGTTGAAACCTCGTTTCTGAATGAGTACCAAGCATTCTGTGCAGCACCCACTAATCCACTTATTATGCTTACAACACTTGACCTAATACTGTTCCAAGTGTTGACAGCTGTATTTCTTACTCCATTTATTAGAGATGAGAAGAAATTTTTAAATCCTTCCCATAAAGCTCTTAGTCCATTAATTAATCCAGTTACTATTGTTACCACAGCTGTTTTTTTAAACCATTCCAAATAGTTGAAGTTGTTGTTTGTAGAAAGCTCCAAAGAGCAATCATTCCATTTTTTTAAAACTTTCCCAAGCATTTATTAATAATGCTATAAGCGTACTGACTATTGTTGATACTACTGTTTTGATACCTTCCCAAACTTTCTGAATAGCTGTTTTAATACCATCCCAAATAAGTTTTAAATCTTCTTGAAGTTTCCCAAAATTACCAGTTACAAAATCAAGAATGATTAATACAGCTCCCATTACAATAGATTTAATAAATTCCCAAACACCTTGAATAGTCGTTTTAACGCCATCCCAAACAGATGTAACTCCATTTCTTAAAATATTCCAAGCGTTAGTAAAAGCCTTGTATAAACGGTTGGACTATAGCCATTATTGAACTTGTGATAAAAGTCCACGCTGTGCTTGTTGTTTCTTGAATTCCAGACCATAAACTAGAGAAATATTCAGTTACACCTTGCCATAGATCTTTTATTTTTTCTACAGCAGCACCCCAAACAGTCTGAACCCCTGACCATAAGGTTGTTGCTCCTGTTGAAATACCGCTCCATATACTACTAAAGAATTCTACTACACCTTGCCAAGCTTGTTTTATAAAGTTGACAAAACCTTGCCAAATTTGTTTACCTGTTTCAGTTTGTGTAAAGAACCAAGTTAATGCAGCTACCACTGCCGTTATTCCTACAATAAGTGCAGTCATAGGGCTTAAAATCATTACAGCGTTAAAAATTGCCATTGCTGTTTTTGCTGCCATAATAGCAGTTTTGAACCCGTTAATTAAAGCAACAATAGGTCCGAGTATCTTCAGTGCTATAAACTTACCAACAATATAACCTAGTGCGACTTTCACTAAGGCAAGTGCTACCTGATTTTCTCTTAAATATGAAGTGAAACTTTTTATCCATTGTGATATTACTTTTAATACGTTACTTAAAAATTCAAATGCTAAAGCTACACCACTAACACCACTTTCAACAGTGTTAATTCCTAATAGATCTCCGATAAAATCTCCAACAATTGCTACTATATTTTTTATTGCTTCCCAAACATTTTTAAAAGCAGTTCGGATATTATCAGCAATGCTAACAATTGAATCAGCAGTTCTTTCATTAATACCTAATGCTTTTATCAAGTCTATCCCTTCTTGTTTAGAAATTGACCCTGTCAACACATTAATGAATGACTCTACAGCTCCAGAAACCTTAGTTAAATATCCTTGAATTTTGTTTACTACTTCATCTCCAAACACACCTCTTAATTGCTCAGCTAGTCCAGAGAATGCACCTATCACAAGAGATGGTAATCCTTTTAAAATATTTCCTACCATTGGTAGAAAGTTACCTACAAGGAAAGTCATTGTTGTACTAGCTAATTGTTGTAGAGCTGGTTTAATATCTTGACCTAGAGATAGATTACCTATCAAGTTTAAAAAAATGCTGCTTTCATAGAAGCAAATGAACCTTGTAATGTTGTAGCTGCTTCTTTTGCTGTTGTTCCTGTAATTCCTAATTCGCCTTGAATTACGTGAATTGCTTCATACACATCTGATAGGTTGTTAATGTCATACTTAACACCTGTTAATTTCTGTGCATCAGCTAACAGACGTTGCATTTCTTGCTTAGTTCCCCCGTAACCTAATTTCAGGTTATCCAGCATTGTATAGTTTTGTTTTGCGAACCCTTGATATGCATTCTGGATAAGCTCCATTGATGTTCCCATCTTATTAGAGTTATCCGCCATATCAACCATTGCTGTATTTGCTACTTTTGCAGCCTTCGCAGTGTCACCACCTAATGACTTAATTAAACTAGCACTAAATCCGGTTACAGTTTCCATATAGGCGTTTGCTGATAGTCCTGTAGTCTTATAAGCTTCATTAGCATACTGCTTAACCTTATCAGCATTATTTTTAAATAATGTTTCAACTCCACCTAGAGACTGTTGAAGTTTCCCACCTTCAGTAAGTGAAGCTGCAAATAACTTACCTATCCCAGCTGCAATTACTGCGTTTTTAATTGTTGAAACTAGAGTACTCCCAGCACTCTTTCCAGCACTTGAGACTTCTCCGTCTAGTTCTTTTGATATCATCCCTGATATCCCTTTTGCGGAAGGCATAATTTGTACATATGCTTTACCTAAATTTGTTGCCATATTATCCTCCTTCCTTCAATATTCTATTTCTTATTTTTCAAACTCCTCACCAGTTGTGAATGCTAATTCCTCTTTAACTTTAACAGGTTTATTGATACCATCTACAAGTGACTTAGGTTTATTTCTGCCCTTTTGACCATCTTTTGTTTTAGCCCAAACTAATAAACTTAATCTATCCACAGTTGAGGCTAGTAGCATAGTATCTAACTTAACTTTTTGACCTGACATTTTTCATCTTAATTCTAGAATCATCTCTTAAGCCATTATATATAGCCACCGTTTCTGGTGGCATATCTTTTGTAATTATAGATCCGATAAGTTTCAGCTAAGTCACAAATAACAGCATCTTCATCAGTATTCAACATACTAGCAAGGATTACTATTTTTTAATCGTTCTTGAGCTTTAAAGATATCTTCAAGTTCTGCTGTTATTTTTCAGTGTCTACAATCCCATCTTTATCTCTAACATGATCTTTTTAATTTTTGTTCCTTCTTTGCCTAATAAAAGATTCATCACTCTTGGTAAAGCAAGAGGATTAGTATCTAATTCTCCTAACGCTTCTACTAATTCATAGTTTCTTACATTTTTCTGAAATAGAATATGCGAATCCTGTTTTAGTTACACCTGTTAATTTTTTTCATCCTACTTATCTCCTATCTTTATTTTTAATATATTCGTAGTGAGTATTTCCATCAGTATCTGGGGAATGCATTTAGAGTAGTTTCGAACCCAACCATTTCAGAGTCAGCATATTTAATTTCTCCTACTTCACTAATTTTTCCATTAGGAATTACTAATACGTTTTAATATGTCGCCTTTTAGAACCATCTCAATAACGACTGCATGTTGTGATAATTCCTTAGTATTCGCTTTTAATTGTAATACCTGTTTCAACATCTCCACTTACGTTATCTTTTCCGTAAATTTCTTTTAAAAACGTCAATATTTAATGATTCAATTAAAGTATAAGAAAAATTTTATCTGTTTTTCAGTTTGTACAGTATCAACGATATCTCCGCCCCACGCTTTTACATTCTCAGTACTAGCCGTGTTTTTCGTTAGTTAGCCCATCTTCTGAAATATATCCTAATGCTTTAAAAAGCAGCATTTAGTCCTGTAGTTGCATCAGTAGGAAGAGCCGTTCCTAATGGTGTTGAATAAATAGCTCCACCTATTTTTCGGTTTCGCTGATGTTACATTGCTTACATTTTGCCATTTTTTTAATCTCCTTTTTAATAATAATGAATATCGAATACAGCTTGATATCGGTATTCTTTAGTCTCTAAATCAGTATAATTATAATCACTATTTAAACTAACTTTTGAAACCTCAGACACGGTTATCAAGTCATACATTAGATTTTTAATTTTTCGTTTAATTTAGCAGCTTCAAACATAGAAGCTCCATAACTTTGAATTGCTATTGTTGATGAATTTAAAAAGTTTTCTCACTTCCGCTTGTTTTTTTGAATTACTATGAATTGTTTAGGTAAATTTTTCTGATGTTCAAAAACAATTGGTATATTAAGCGTTTTTTTGATAGATATTCTTTGACAATAAGTTCAATCATTATCTCATTGCCTTTTAATAAAGTGTTATTTTTTTGTTGTTGTCTCTAATAGCCTTACGTGTTTTAGTTTTAACACTCAACATTCGTCCCTATTCTTACCTACGAATGAACTAATTTCATAACCATCTCCTGCAGCTTCCTGAATACCTCTAGCCTTATCTCTAAGTACTTCAATCATTTCAGGGCTTTTCATTAGTTCTGCCACGCCGTTATAGTTTAATTCAAATTTTTACTCATATTTTTCAACCATAATCTTTCTATTCCAGCTTAATGGAATCATTGATTCAATACCTTCTTGCGGAATACCTATAGTTCGCCATTTTCTTCCGAAAAATACAACTTCTCTATTTTCCCAAGTATTTTTATCACCTTTAGGTATTCCCAGTTGATATTCAGCCTTTTTACCAGTTAAATTAACTACATTTGTGACATCTTCAGTTTTTAACAGGTGCTACTATCACATTTTTTTACGACTATTTCTTTATCAACAAAAATAGGATGATTAAATTCATCCACTCCATTTTCTGTTTTATCTATCAAAACTACTTCTATGCCTTTTAATTAATGTCATAGAAATCAATTACTCCGTATCGTTGTTTTTAATCCTAAACGTTTCAATTCACTATCTTTTATGAAAAGCCCTCCACCAGGCACTCAAAAACGAACCTGAACAGAGTAACCAAGAGCTGACTCAGAATATTGAGTCATAGGCTCTGATTAGTAGATGTCATGAGAGTTCTTGCCACAATGTCAACAACGACCGATTTTACAAGATAAGAATAACTCTCATCTTGTTTAACTAATAAATCTAAGTCTTTCTTTAACTTTTTAGCTTCAACTCTAAGAACGTGTGAAACTGTTCTTAAAAAGCTCCTCAGAGCGGCACAACTCATGAATTTCAACTTTTCTCCATAAAATTTCTAAATCATCAACACTAGCAAACGGTTCAAGTGCATTCATATTACACCTCTATTCTTCGTCAGATTCCTCTTCTGACTTAGTTTTTAGTAGATTTCGTAACTTCTTTTACAAGCTCCCAATCTCCTGAAAGTTCACTCTCTGTTACTATCTCTACTTCAGTTTCTTTATGTTTATAAACGTACATAAGTTACCTCCTATGCTTCTTCTACACGAGCGAATGCTTTTTCGTCAAGAATTCCCCATCCGATAAAAGCTTCAGTACGTAAAAGAATTTCATTGTATGCTTTTTAAGTCTCTACTCAGCTCCATCTGGATCCCCTGTATTCGATAATTTCCATAGGAATGTTTTCTGCGTATCCCCATTTAAATCTGTTTTGGAAGTCACCAACAATAGCGTGGTTTTTCTTACCTTTTCCGTTTTGAGCAGTTAAAGTTTTGTTAATATCTAAATCCATACCAAAGAAATTATCTGGTCGTTGTCCGAATCTAAATTCTGGATATTGTACAACGTTATTGACTTTAACTTTAGACATTGCTTGTCCTGCAGCCGGTGACATTACAATACCTGTAACTTCGTTGTCAGTGGCAACAATAGTTTGAACTGCATCATCGATATTGCTATCAACCGTTGCAGCACTGTAAGTCACAACATTTCCTGTTACTAAGCCATCAAATGAGTTAGTAGCTTTGAAACTTGCATCTTCTAAAGATTTAGGGTTCTAAACCGTGGATAGCTGCGATATCAAATGCTTCAGCTATTTTCTTAGCGAAACCATCTGCGTAATGTTTTAAAAAGTTTAACTTCTTCTCATCAGAAGCGTATTTAAATTCATCTGTAATACGTGCTTGATACACGAATTTTTAAAGGTTTAATTACTTTAGAAGTGATTACTGCTTTTCCTGCTCCTTTAAGTCCACCTTCTCCAACGATTTGTGCATTACCTTCTAAATTGAAAATAAATTGTTCTGTTCCATTAAATGGAATAGGTTGTTGATTTGCTAATTTTGCAAGAGTTGAACGTCCTTGCACCTTACTCATAATTTCTGTTACTAATTCTGGACCAAATAAAGTCCCTTGTTCTCATTGCTGTTGATTCTGTCATTTTTATTCTCCTTTTTATCTTAAATTTTTTTAACAACATCACGCCATGCAGCATCTGTACCTTTTTGCTTCAAAATTAGGTTCTTTATCAGCTAATGGCTGTGTATAATTTTTAACACTTACTAATGATGCAAGACGTTCTGCATCCTCGTTCAAACTTTCTTCAGTATCACCTTGCAGTCTGTCAGCTAAGTCAAACGGTAGACCGTTTTTTTCATAGCTATTTGTTGCTTAAGTGATTTATTTTTTTCCAAGCAGTCACATCTTTTTCAAGGTCAGCAATTTTGCTAGCTGTTGTGCTTTTCACTTGTTTCTTTTATCAGTGATAGCCTGTTTCAAGTTTGTATTTTTCCGTCTCTAAATTTTTATCTTTTCTGCTAAAGCATCGTAATCAGAGTACTTAGCTTTCTCACGGTCTAATCGTGATTTTATAATTGCATCTAATTGTTCTTGAGTTTCAATTACTTTTAAATTCTGTCATTTTTTTATTCTCCTTTATCCGGATTACCCGTCCGTTCGGTAATTTAAGCTAATTAATAGCTTATCCTTTGTTTTTCTTAGGCTTAATCGAGTGATAAGCCCAATGTGCAAGTAATGCACTATCCAATAACGAAATATCCATATCATCAAACTGTGACTTATATCCGAAAACCGCCATTAGTACCAATACTACGTTTTTTCGCAATTTGTAGCTATTTTCCTTAGTGACGGTTGACCGTTATGGCAAATAGTCTTTTGAAATATACCTTGTTCGAAAAACTGAGTTAGCTGTGATTATTTCTTTAACAGTTGGTAATATAATGTTCTTTATCTTATAATCTTTTAACTCCTCTTCTAACAATTTCTGACCACCCGCGCCATCAACAACGATGTTCGCTACGTCAGCGTTTTTTTAAGAAATTAATCAACCACATATTACCATTTCTTAAACTTTGACAATCAATAGTTTCAATGAAAATACGTTCATCATTAGTTCTAACTGCAATACTCATACTTACGTTAGTTCCGTCATTCCCGTATTTAATACCAACGAATAACTTACCTTTAAAATTAAGTTTTCCGTTTATTTTAAGTCCGTCCCATTCCCTCTCACTAATTACAGACTTTTGAGAGAACGATGGCCAAAAACCAAGACGTTGAACATTGTGATCCAGCTTATCTTCACCAAGCTCAGCTTCAATTTTCCTTTCAGTTAAATGATAACCTAATGAAGGATTAGAATTGTACCAAGCATCAATATCGTTTATTTCTTTTTCAGCCTCAACAGACCATTCCGCCCATCCAGAGTATTTACTCTTTCCGAATAAGCAAGATTCACGATATTTAGTAAATACAGTCCCTATTGACACTGGTGTAGGAGGTGTTCCACACATTACTGTCATAGGGTTTTTACTATCTGTAACTGTATATTTCAAAGCAGATTCTTGTTCAATCGTATATTCCTGTGCTTCGTCAATTATCATTAAGTCGAAACCTTCACCAAGACCACCATTTTTAGTCCTGGTTCTAAATTGCACCACTCCACCAGTGGAATATAGCTCAATTCTTTCTTGACCTTTTAGCACGAATAGAATTAAAAATCCTCACCATCTACATATCCCATCTTTTCAAGGTATTTTTAACCTTTTCAAAAGATGAATGAGAGGTACTAATTCGGTGCGCTGTATGTAAAATGTTGATACCTTTGATGCAACGCCCAAATTTCAAGAATATACACAATCTCTGTCTTCCCGTTACGACGTGGTAACGAATAGCCAAATTTCTGATGTGTCCACAATCCTTCTTCATCTGTTGCCATGATTGCTTTTAATAGATTTAACTGCCAATCATACACATCTAACTTAGTTCTTTTATATAGATTTACAGCTTCTTGATAGCGACTTTCGTTATAGTCTCAAAAATCACTGATTGAGTAGGAGTTTGTCTACCAAATTTTTACCCATTTAGTCGCTCCTTTCCAATCCACCTCAGTTTAATGCCATACGGTAGGCAATTTATTGACTTTTTATTTTTATATTATAATAAGGTAAATAAAAGAGATGTTTATCCTCCTCCCCCACAATTTTTTTGGAGGGGGTCGACATCTCTTTTTATTTTTAATAACATCTTCTATGTTATTATCTTTTATTAATACTATATTTTTTAACCCAGGTTCTATGTGGGATTTTTATATAATCTATTCAATCTTTTATCTATATCTTCTCGATAAACCTGATTTTGTATAGTCCAACACAAAAACTACTAGCTTGTTTTTCCCACTTTTTATGGCCGTGTCTATATTATTTTTCCCTGTACTAGTTATTTCTTTTTAAATCATAAGCGATTCCATTTTAGTAAATAATCTGGACATGAAATATTTTTAGGATTATGAAATTTAGGATTTAACTGTACTTCTAATCCAAATTTATTTTGCTATCAGTTCAGCAATTTCTTTTTCTTTTTACTGAGTAATCTAAGACAACATTTTTCCCATCAACAAAAATACTTAGTCCCATTATTCTCCCAATACCTAGCTTCTATAACTTTAGGTTCTTTATAATTTTTCAACCATTCTGCTTTGATACTTGTATAAGGTAATTCTTTACTACCTTCTTTGATTCATATTTTATTTTTAGTGTGAACATCTTGTCTAACACCTTTTTAGGAATATATTCAACGGTACAACGGCAGTTTTTGATGTCGTCTATATACATCTTTAGGTACATCAGGATATCTATATGTACCTACTAAATTTTTTACACCATTTACAACACTTACCAGTTTCTTTTTCTAATGATTTTAGGACTCATGCCCTGATTTATAATGAAATTCAGCATTTTTTTCTCACCATATCATCTACTACAGACTGACTAAAGTTGACTATAGGAGAACCTAACAACCATTTTGACTGTTCGAAATCATCTTCTTTTTAACCTGCTTACTAATCCATCTATTCTACTTTGATTTATTTGAGGGATTTGTGTTTCTAAACCAATTTTGCCTTGTTTATTCAAAAATATCTTGAACCATTTTACCAAAATCGGTTATTAATCTATGATTTTCTTTTTAATCTATCATTAAGAATTTGTTCAATAATCTCTCCAGGATTTTCAGTAATATGAATATTAAAAAGCAGTGGTTAGGATTTCTCCTAAAGCCACTGCATAATCATTTACATCCTCATAGGAGGTAGCTTTTAATACTTACATTTTTAAGCTGTTTCTCGAACGTTTGAGTAATACGTCCTAATAGATCGTTACTCATTTACTTTCTCCAAGATTTCAGTTTTATTTAACATTACCTCTGCTTCTTGTTTACTCATTCCCGTAGATGTAAGAAGTAAAATAGCATTTTTCTTTAGAAAGTACTCTTTTTGATAGTTACTTAAAAGTGAAGTAATCTCATATGTAGAAATTACTCTATTATTTTTTTCTTATCCTCTGAGTTAGTAGTTTTTGTTCTACTTCCTCAATTTTCGGAGTAGCGTTCATATCACCCTTTAATACCAGTTAAATCTCTAATCACATTAGAATTAATATATCCTGGCAATGCTTGATTGCTTAATTACACCATCACCAATTAAAGTAAGCATATTAGCATCAGCTTCTGAATAACGGTTCCCACTTAGGTTTAGTGTCAATGAATCTACCTCTGTTGTATTTAAAAATCATCCCTTAAACAACAAGCAACGTAAGCAACATTTAAAAAAGTCCGCTACCTAGAGAGCGTTGTGCTTTTTCTTCCGGCAAGTCTTAAATTTTCATGACTAGCTTTATAGCTTCAACTGAAGATGGATTATCAGACACAAAAACCTAAATCATCAAGAGTAAGTCCTGTTTCTCCAGCAACAAAGCAGCAGCAGTTCTTAGTTGCTCAGTAAATGGTGACATTGACGGAGTAGTGAATTGTCCTACTGCAGGTTTATCTCCATTTTCGTTAACTGTGATTTGTAGGCATACTAGAAACAGTTGCTTTCCATGTTTCGGAGTGGCTCAGCATCAACATCCATTCCTAACACATATTTCTGAGGGAATGAATAAAAACTCTGCTGTAATATCCGCCCTTTCTAACGTCCTTTTAGCTAATTTTTGATAATACATTCCTGACCTTGTTATTCTTGGACCTACCAAAAAGGTCTTACACTATCTGGAGCATGAATAACAGGCACTAATAACGGAATACCAGCAGTATTCGTTATTACTGTTGATTGATCTGTTCTCTTGTCATTAATCACAGTTTCTTTATCTGTGAAGTAAGCTTCTAACAGTGCATTACCATTTTCATCTTTTTAGAATTGCGTATCCTTCAGTTAATAGTCCCTGTTATAGGGATCTAATATCCCAGTAGCATTACTAGCTTCGATTACTTGCAATCGAGGAGTATCCTCTCCAACTTTTGAGATATACACAAAACTGCAAGATGCTATAAGCGAAGATAGGATAACGCTGTCGAAAAATATATCCGGATTATTTTGTTTGAATATATCATTAACTTTAAAGTCGTCATTTTTCAAACTCACGGAATACCAATCTATCAGCAAGACTATCTACTGCCTTTGTACACCACCCCAAAAACTGACCTATATTGATTCCTTTAGTTGAGGTGGAATAGTTATTCCGAATTGTTCATCATTAAATTTCATTGCATACTGTCTATATCTTAAATCTACTCTACAATCAGTCAATGCAAGCTTTTTACGTAGGTAATTTATTCCTTTATATTCCAATAAAATCACCCTTTCTTTTTAATCGTTATTTTCGCATTTTCGAGAAAAATGTACAGTGACGGCGTGAAGGTCAGCTGAAACCGTGGGAGGGTCTCACCCCCTATAAACCTTTTTAAATCAATGTTTCAATTTTTAATTTTTACCTTGATAAATTAGGCTTTTTGTTCATTTTTTTCCTTATTTTTGCTAATTTTTAGCTTTTTACGTTTTTGCTGTTTTTAAGCATTTTTGTTATTTTTCCTTGTAATTCATCCAATCTAACAGTTTTGGTAAGTTTCTGTTACCTATCACATCTTCTTTTAACTTCTTTTTCTTTACTAAAACAGTTTATCTGACTTCTGTCTATTACAATAGAAGTGTGCTAACTGTAAGTTTTCTATGTCTGAGGGATGACCACCCTTTGCGACGGGGATTATATGGTCGATAACAGGACTTAAAGGGATCGAGGGTATTTAATAGACTTATCCACATGTTTACCACAGATTCCACAACAGTTTTGAGTCTTTAGCAGCCTCTGTTTGTTTTTATCGAATGCGGTACGGTGGGTACCGGTCTTGTCAAAGTCTCACATTATTCTCCTTGCTCACCCCCTATTTTATAAGTCCCTTTAAATTTTATGAGGAGGGGGTATTTTAATATTTATATAAAATAAAAAAAGCACCGATCAAAGTGCTTTTTAATTTGTTTATTAAGTAAGTTTTAACGGAGGAATTCAATAACACTTTTTGCGTAGTTCCACATTAATTTCTTTTTATAACCAGCAATTAAAAAGAAATTCGTATTAACTAAAAATTTTAAAAGAGAAAAATATCAACCGTACCTTAACTCCTCCGTTAAACTTCTCACACTACCATTTTATCACATAAAAATGGCTCATTGGGCTCAACTTTTTAAAAATTATTTAAAAGTTTTTACCAATCCTTCAACAGACTTTCTTACTTTCCTTTTTAACTGTAGAAATATCCATATGATATTTGTTAGCAATATCGTAGTTTCTCATTCTCGTGAAATACTTGGCGTATATTATTCTATAACTTTCAGGACTAAGTGATTTTAAGAACTTATCTATACACTTAATTATTCTTTTATTCTCTTGATATACCTTGTTATCTAATTTTTTTATTATATTTCTTTCGTTTTCCCTTCCAGTTTTTGGGCGCTAACTTCATTTTTATCTCCTGGTTGATAAGCATTTAAAAAGAAAAATCATTACATTCCATTTGTATATTCTTATAATTCTCTAAAAAGAATTTTTTGCATCATCCACTGTATATACTTCTACCCATTCTCTCCAACCTTTCTTTTTAACATTCTGTACAATAAAAGTTTATCTATATCCTTAACATTGATTTCAATACCTTTAATTTTAAAACTTACAAATAAGAATTCTTTATCTTTTGTATACTCGTAAAGTTCCATTAAGTCTCTTATTGTTTCTTCATCCACCAATTCATCAAGCGTTTCTCTATTTGTAAATATAATTTTTTAAGTTGTAAATCATAACCATACTTTTCCGTGCAATTCTATAAATTTTTGGATATTCACCCATTAACACAACACCTCTTGAATTTCTTTTCTATCGTTCATTATCTTTCTCCTTTTTCAATTTTCTATACTGCTGCTTTTTAATAGCATCTATTACTTCTTCAGGTGTTGCTAATACTAATAACATCCCCCATCTTGCCGTAATATTTGTTATAGTTCCTTTATCTATATCTTCACTATCTTCTTGAATCGATATAATCTCATTAGTATTGATATAAATGTCTCTTCCGTGAATATCTGATAATTTTATAAATCTTATATCTTTTTGCTATCTCTTTTTATTTCTCTTAATATTCCTTCTATTCGGCTTTCTTTTACCTCAAGCCCTAATTCTTTAATATCCATTATTTCTCTCTATCTTAACTATTATTTTTTTCTTTCTGTAAGTCTTCTAAAAATCAGGTACATCTCTTGCATAAGAATCTTGATATAATAAGCTCAAAGCTACCGCAAGTTCCAACATGTCTAGTTCTATATGATCTTTGTTTTTCTTTACCTTGTACTTCTATCATACTAACACCTCTTAATTTTCTAATTCTCCGTTATATTTTGGCATTTTCATCCAGTAAATAATATTATCATCAGTATATTCAAACCCTACTCCGTTATCAAATTCCATCCATGTATCAGTATATGTATCAACAAACCCTCCTGCATGATGGAACAGTTACTAACACTTCTTCATCAATTTCAGGCACAGGGCCTTCCCACATAGTTTTATAACTATGTTCTGTTTGTTCCTCTATAGGTAACAGCTTTTACCTCTAATTTATTCCACTTCACTATCTTTCTCCTATCTTAACTAATGCTATTAATGTTTCATTCACATTTAAAACTTGAACATCTACTACATATTCATTATCCCCTAATGTCTCTTTGATCTATGTCACTTCCTGTAATTAATTCATTAATATCATTTGCTACCATTTCTTTTGTTGTTTCAATTTTTATTACTCTTTTAATCATTGTTTTAAATCTCCTTTTAATACTTTATATATTTTTCTTAATGTACTATATCTTGTTGCTGTTAATCCCTTACGTACTTCACGTATTGTTTTTAACATGTAATCCTGTTAATGTTGCTAACTCCTTTGTTAGTTATTTCTTTCTCTCTCATTAGCTTATCTACATTAGTTTTCATCCTCTTCTGTTTTCTTTTCTCTTACCTATTGCGTATATTAATTCGCTTAAATCAACACATGATCTCATTAATTCTTTATCTTTTAGTATGTGTCTATATTTTTCTATTTAAGATTAATAATGCTCCTCTAGATATTAGTTTTAAATTATCTATCTCAAAAATTAGTTTTATTACCATCTAGAAATATCACTACCTTACCTTTCGGGACTTTTTCTATTATGATGTTGTTCCATACATATCTATGTTTGGATATCCATTTATTTCTTTCTACTTTTATTTCAACTATTCCATCTACACTTGTTCTTTCAGAATACAATTCTCTAAAACGTGCTGGTGTATGTCCTTTTTAAAAGCTTGTTCTGTTAGCTCCCATGTACCCAGTTACGCCTTTATTCCAGGGAATATGTCCTTTTTAAAACTTCCACTATTTCGCATTTTTCAATCATTAATGGCAAGGAAACTCCTTTACCAAAAGTCATTTTTATATTTCTCTGCTTCTAATGCTAAGCCTGCATTATTTATAATCGTATTCCCTATAGTTGTAATAGTCTTAGCTCTAGCTATTTCTTCTTGTAAACTTTCTCCTTTTTAAGTTTTCATCATTAATTCTTTCTAATGCTTCAAACAAATGATTGTTTAGATGTATTAATTTATTTCTTGCCATATTCTCCTCCTACGTCATCAACGTAAATATTAGCTGTTCCGCCAGTAATACTGATTTCTTTTATTTCCTCGTTCTCTTCTAGTGGAGGTAGGTCAACTATTTCTCCTCTTTTATATGCTTCTATGTAGCTTTCTATTTTATCTTCTGTGGTTTCTATAACATCTACTCTTTTAGCATTTTTAAACATTGACTTTTTATACATTGTTTTCTCTCCCATTCTTCTCTTATTACTTTTTAATTTGTTTTCTAAATGTTTCTTTTTATTTACCCATGCTTTTAATATTTGCTTCTGTAAATGCTACACTCCAACGACTCTTCATTAAGCGTTTTTGTAATTCTAATAAATTTTTATCCACATCAGAAAAGTGCTTCTAATATATTATTTTCTGTTTGTTTAAACTTCAATGATAATTCATCTTTGGTATCATCTTCACTTAAACTTTCATATATTTCTTTTTAATCTCTTATAGTTTTTAGATCGTATGGCGTTCTTCCTCTTTTCCAAGCTAATAAATTCTGTGAATCTACTCCTAACTCGATCGCTAAAATAGCTTCGCTCCAGTTCATTTTTTTCTTTAATAGTTTCAATCATTTCTTTAATAGTTACGACTTTATTCATTTTCCTTAAACTCCTTTACCCTTGTTAAATGTTTGTTAACTTCTTCTACTATTACAGGTTCTATGTCTAATCCAGTTTCAACTAAAAAGTTGTTCTTTTATCTCACTCATATCAAATAGTATCTGTCCAGCTTCTTTCATTTTTGCATCACTTACTACTTCAAATAATTCTCTAATAGTACGTTCAATTCTTTTTAGCACCATAATTATGATTATTTCTTAAGCTCCATGCTAACGCTAAAACAAAAAGTCACTAATGAAATCTGCTACTTTTTAAATTAACTTCTGTATTTAATCTTTTAGTGTAGCTCTCTTCTATTTCATTTATGGTTAAATCCATTGCTTCTCGCTTTGTCAGTTTCTTCTGTCCAGGCTTTTGTTATACTGAAATTATTTCTAATGATTTTTCTTTTCCCATTTTTATTCTATCCTTTCCAAGAAATCATATATAGTTATTGCTCCATAAATGGATTGTACTCGCTGTTGAAATCATAGAAATCTGTAACATTGCTTGTCTCTGGATATACTTGTTGGTTGTTATTCCTTGTTTTTTACTCTCTCAGAAGTTGACTTTATCTGCAATCACTTCTGTAATATATACTGTCTTTTCCGTCTTTTCCTTGATAATTCCTTGTAGAAATTCTTCCTCTACACCAATCAAACTTCCTTTGTTTAGAAATCGTGCCATATTCTCCGCTTGTTTCCCATAAGCAGTACAACCTATAAAAATCTGCTGGAAATTCTCCTCTTTCATTTTTTTAAAATTTCTATTGACCGCTAATGTAAAAATTAACAGCTGCTTTTATTTGATGTAGTGTATCTTAATTCTAAATCTCTTGTTAGTCTTCCTACTAAAAACTACGTTATTAATCATTAATTCTTCTCCTTAATTTATATTTTGAATGAGTGAGTGATTAATTTATAATATAAGTATGTATCATATCTTATAAAGTGTTACATCTAGTTAATATCTTCAAACCTTACTGTTATCAGTATTTTTAAATATATTGTATTTTTACCCATGTAATGTTTCCCTTTACTGGTAACATAATAGATTTTATTTTTAAAATGAGATTTACAATCCAATCCCATTTTTAACAGCTTTACTCATCTCATCACGTTCTATTCCAATGTATCTTAATGTAATACTAGGATCATGATGATTGAATAATTTCATAAGTGTTACTACATCCTTACTTTCTTTTGTAAAAATGATAACCAAATGTTTTTTTCTAAAACTATGTGTACCTATATTTTTTTATCCCGCACTCTTTAGCTCCAGTCTTGAGTATCCTGTAAGCTTGCGTTCTTGTGATTGGTCTGTTAGAGTTCTTATATCGTGTAGATTTAAATAAATATTCTTCATCTTCTTTTATCCGTGCAATATTCATCTAATACACGCTTTAATTTAGGTAATACAACCATTTCTCTTAACTTCTCCAGTCTTCATTTCACGTCTTCTTATCTTATCTCTATTTCTTACATCCCCAACCTTTAATCCTAACAAATCACTAATTCTAAAAAGCTACATTTATTCCCATGTAGTAAAGTAAGTAATCACGCTCGCTTCTGCTTTTAAAAATAATAATTCATTGCATCTAGTTCTTCTTGTGTCCTAAGTGGTTCTACAAATTCCAAATCGATAACCTCCTGTTAGAAATTATCACTAAACATCATTGCGTTCTTTTTCCTTTTTGTTAGTTCACTCATCATTTCCTTGTATGCTTCTTCATCTTCATCAGTAATCACTCTTTCATCCTTTGTTTTACTCTTACCTGATATCCTATCTTTTAAATAATCTGGAACAGGTACAATATATTTACCAGGAATATTATTTGCCTTTCCTCCTGTAAATGTTGAAATACTACTCGTATTGATCTTTAGCATTAAACAGGACTGCTAACATGTAGTTCTGATGGTTTGTAGGATACTTAACTTGACTTAATCTAGAAAAATATAATTAATATGTTCATACCTCAACTCTGTTAATCTCTTTACTACCTCACTAGCTTTTTACATTCTGTTTTTCCTATGTGAAGTCTTGTATCAGGAGACATTAAACAAATATCAACAGCGTATTTAATCCACTTGTCTAACTCCTTTTTTTATTCATGCTGACTCGGGAATACCCAAAGCTATCTTTGAAGTACTGTGTGTTGTACTTCTTCCGAGAACTAATATTCTTTTTAGCCTCTTCAATCACTCGCTCATCATTATCAAGCATTTGCTCGCTATATATAATATTATTATTTGATGAATGAGATGATATATTATTATTTTTATTATATTTTTATTATTTGGTATAGGTGTGGTCAAATTGTCCACTTCGATATGGTCAAATTGTCCACTTCTGATATGGTCAAATTGTCTTTTTCAGTGTGGTCAAATTGTCCATCTCGATATTCCTTTTTAAGTGAATTAAATTTTTCGTAATTTACTCTATACCAACATGTTTTATCAAATTTTTAATTTATTGTAATTACTTACTATTAAATAACCTTTTTCTGCTAGTGTTTTAAAAAAACTCTTCTGAGTGTTTTAACAGAACCTAATATATCAAAATATTCTTCATGCCATTGTTTCATTGAACCGTATGTCCAGTAGTAACCATCTTTATAGTTTTTCTTATGCTTCTTGTTATATTCGATCCATTGATGAAGTTGAGTAATAACAACAGCTTCTGAGAAACCTATAATTCTTGCTAGTCCTCTATCTACTACTACAGGCTGTTCGTCCATAAGCCATATATTCATTTTTTTACACTCCTTTCTTGCAATTTAACTCCATTTACGATATAATATAGTTAAATCATTGAACGTCTATTTAGACGTTCTTTTTCCTTTTTATTAATCCTTTTTTTCTACGTTATTTAAACAAATAACTTTTTTTATTATTATTAATAATCTTATCTAGTAATTTTTATTTCTATGGATATCTCCAATTACCTCTAAATCATCATTTATCAACCCTAATTGAGCTGGGATATACTGCTTAAAAATCTACTTCAAAAAGAACCGTCTTTATACCTCACTATTCCAATATCTTTATCAGTGTTTTTAACAATATCCCCACTAAATATTTCATTTCCTTTTTGTCTTTTAAATCACTTCCATACATTATGATTACATCATTTTTTTCTTAACGTTGATTGATTGAATATATCTACTTTCGTACTTTCTTCCTAATGTGATATAATCACCGTACCAACCAATAATTTTTATACATTTTTTTATCTACGTATGCTCTGAAATTAGGAATATTCATTAGCTAACACTCTCTTCTAAATACTTTTGCTTTTAATAGTTTAGCTGTGTGAGAGAAATATTCTGCTAGTACTTCAAATAATTCATAACTTTCAAATCCTGTAGGAAATTTCTCTTTAACATAAGGTTCTACCTTAACACCATAATCATTTAGATGTTTGAGCATTTCCTTTTGTTTTTCACTAAAATTATTCTTTATTTGTACTTCCAAATCCTCCACCACGCTTTTCTCCTTTTAATCTAACTCCATAACTTACTTTAGGCACTTTATAAAAATACCTTGTCCAATTCTTTTTCGCCTTTTTTATTGTTAAATGATTATTTGTTAAGTTATTGAACTCCAATAATATATGACCTTCGTTTTTTTGGGTTGTTATAGTAATCTGAATCTACAACTCCTACACCGTTACTCATTACTAGTCCACGATTGACCGGCAAGCTACTTCTTGCAAATATTAATAAACATTCATTCTTTGGCATAAATGCTTTTAATCCAGTTGGCACTAGTGTTGCTTCGCCTTTAAATCTAAAATGCAGGAATCACAATATCTTGACTAGCTATAAAATCAACACCTGCACTATGGACTGTAGATTTAACAGGTAACTCTCCGTTTAAGTCATCTATTAATTCAAATCCTCTTCTATATAATAATTTTTAAACTTGTTCATACATTCCTCCTAATTAAAAATATTTTTAGCAAAATCTTTATCAAATAAGAATTGAATCATCGCTATTGATCCGGTTGCTATTCCGCCTATCAATTGCCAATCGATATTTGTCAATGTTAAGAAACACATGCTAATCACAGCGATTGTCCAATAAATCACGTTTAATTTATCTTTCTTTATTTTTTTCTTTTGAGCATTTTGTCGTTCCTTCTCTCTATTTTTTTGATTAATATAGTTATAAATTCTAACTTTATTAAAAGTTGTATTCGATTTTTAAAGTCCCCTGAATATATAAATATGAATCATCAAGTCCTTCTATTTCGTTAATAAATTTATTGAACTTATCTTTTGATTTGTCCATTTCTAAAATTTTTACGTAATATAGTTCGTTTAACCCAATGATCTGGATTCTTTTATTTTATCTGAATAAGCGTCGTAAACTTCTTGCATTTTTAATCACCTTCTTTCAATTTGTTTAAGTCGATACCCTAATACCTTCGCTATCTTAACTGCATGGTCTAATCTAGGACTAGAAGTATTGCCATTGACTAAAGCGTATAACGTTTGCTGAAATATTCCTGTCTCTTTTGATAACTTATATACAGACATGTTTTGTTTCTTCTAAACGCTCTTTTAATACATTGTAAAACTCTTTCATAATAATTTGACCTTTCTTTACTTTCGTGCTATAATTTATTTGAGTATTTCCCGAAATCTAAACCTTCTACTTCTTTTTATTCCTGTGAAATACAATCATTAAAGAAAGGAGATTAATACATTGGTAAATAGAAAACAAACATCTAAGAGTGTTGCTACTAAAGCAAGTAAAATTTTTACGTGATGGTAGATCTAGTAAAAATTCTAAATCAGTAGCAGGCAGTGCTTTATCACAAACTAAGACTGCTAAGAAGAAATAACTTTTTAAATTCTTAGGTATAATTATTTGTATGTAATCTAAATTTACATATTTAATAGTCGATTTATCAGTAGTTATTTTCACGAAACTATTTGATATTTCGGCTATTTCTTTTTGGAATATCGTGAGATAAAGTACAATTTTTCTAAATATGTATCATCTAAAAAAATTAATTTCTTTATTTCCATCCTCGCACCTCCTCTCTTTAATTTATGTTATAATTACACCAAAGGAGGTGAATTATAATGAATGATATTTCTTTAAATTATTCTTTAGTTTTGACAGATGGTGAAATCAATATAGACACATCTTTTTGTTGGTGACGATAAAATTACAAGAATTATTATCGAAAAACAATGAAGATGTTATTGCTCAACTTCAACTTTTGCCTAAAGATGTAATATTATATTTTGAGCAATATAAAGATAGAATCACACTTAAATCAAATAAAGAATTAATTCAAAAAGAAGATAAAGTTTATATTAACTTTTTAATTTTCTCTACCCTCAATTCAATAGAGTTGGGGGGGTAATTTTTATGCTTGAATAATTTTTTTGCATCTGTAAGTACTGTTTCAGATTTTAATGTTTTTTTATTATTTATAATTTCCTTTTTCATTTTTGAAAAACAATAACTTCTATCAAACACATCTAACTGTAACCAAGATTCAGCATATAATTTACTGTTCTCTTCATAAACCGTTAGATAGTGTTTGGTACTTAGCACTACTTTTTAGAGACTAATCCGACAGTTGCTAATGTTAGTGCTATTTTTGTTTTATTTTTCATCACCACTCCTCCTTCTACTCCACAAAAAACTGTTTAAAAAAACGATAAATTGCCCGTAATATAAAAATATGTAAAAACAGTAAACCTAAATAACATAACTCAAAAATAATAAATGCTATAAATTCGTTAATCGTTGTCATCCTTTTTCCCTTTGAAAGTACCAATAATTTCTGAAAGAATAGTAGTTATTAATGTGTGCAATATCAAAAATATATCCAACAATTGTTATTGCATTCATTAATTCACTTTTATCAGTTCATAATATTCTGATAACACATCTACTCCTCCTTTCTTCTATCTTGCAGAGTACCATAAATGGTTGCGCCAAGAAGATTAGAGTCAATCCTAATAGACTTGCGCTCATTTGCGTGGTCTATTAATTTTTTGCAATAAATATCGCACCTGCAATTAATATTAGTTTCTCCATTCTTTCCTCCTTATTTAATCTCCTGTACTACAGATTCTTTAACTAGAAAAATCTGTAGTTCTTTTCTAAGACTTTTCTAGCTTTCCAATATGGAAGATTATGCTTCGCTAAAACATTAATAATCTCATTTCTAATCGGTTCTTCTTCTTTTAAGAGAAAATTTATCAAGAGTATTAACTTCTGTGTATTTAACATCTACAAGTTCATTATTTCCATCTACAATAGTTTCAGTTTTTATCTCCATCCCCACTCCTCCTTTCTCCTCTATTAGAAATAATTTTTGTTCAAATTACTTGAACTTATTCGCTAAAAAAATATAAGTGAACTTTATTTTCAGGTATTTTTGAAGTTTCATGGCTAATTTTTATTTCCGTATCTTTCCATCGTCTTATATTATTTAATTTAAAGGATATACTACGTTCAGAAAGCTTCATATCTTTAGCAAAATTACTTTTGATTTCCATATACTTCTATTATTCTCCCTAATAGTTTATCATAGTTAAATTCCATTTTATCTCCTTTTCTAATTTCGTAGTTCAATCTTTTGAACTTAATTTTTATTATATACTATCACTTTTTATTTGTCAACACAAAAATTCAATTTTTTTGAACTTTCATCTTGAACTTTTTGTTCAAATAATGATATTATAGTATCAAACAGGAGGTAAAAAAAGTTATGGCAACTTCTACTGAAAGAATTAATCAAATAATGAAAGAAAAATTAAGACAGATAGACGTTCTTAATTTAGCAAAACCATTTCAAGAAAAAAATATAATATAAAAATTTTATAAAAAGCCATTTATCACAATACGTAAACGGTAAATCAAATCCAGATAACGAAAAGATATTTTTATTATCAAAAAGTATTTGGTGTTTCAGAAGCTTGGTTGCTTTGGCTATGATGTACCAAAAATATAAAAAATTTCAGAAGAATTTACTAAAGAAGACTCACCTACACCGCAAGGAATAAAAAAATTCCAGTGTTAGGAACAGTAGCAGCAGGAATACCTATTTCAGCTGTAGAAGATATCCTAGACTACGAGGAGATACCTCAATCATGGCAGAATCAAGGTGAATTCTTTGGGTTAAAGATAAAAGGTGATAGTATGAAACCAGATATTAATGATGGAGATACTGTTATCGTAAAAACAACAATCAACAGCTAACAATGGAGATGTGGTTATCGCCCTAGTAAATGGAGATGATGCCACATGTAAGAAGTTTGAAAAAGCTTGATAATGGAATAATGTTAATATCTAACAATTCAGAATACTCACCTATGTATTTTTTTCAAACGAAGAAGTTGTTACTAAACCAGTAGTGATAGTTGGACGAGTTGTTGAGTTAAGAAGGAAGTTTTAAAGGAGGGTAAAATGGAATTATATCTAACAGATAAAGAAGCTCAGGATCTTTTGAGTATTTTTAAAAAGTTATATTTGAAAAAAACATAATAAAACAATAAAAAGAAGATGAACATACAAGTGGTGATATAAAAATTCAATCCACAACAGGTGAAAAAAATTTATTTTATCTTATAAGTATTCACTAAGAAGTAAAGTATTTAACTTTAGAGAAGTTCGTTATAATCACACACTATTCAGAATTAATTTAAATAACAACTTTCATAAAAATGCTGATGGTGAAATAGTACGTGGAAATAGAATAAATATATTTTTCTGAACAAGAATATATAGATAAAAATGACGGATACACTCATTACAAAAGCCTTTCCTTTACCTTATGAAAACATTAAAAATACTAATGATTTTATAATAATATTAGACTCAATATTAAAATTCTCAAATACTGATAAAAAAACGATAATCTTTCTATACAAATACAAAGAAATCTTATATAATAAAGTAAAAGGAGGTGTTCTTACAATGGATAGCAATAAAATAAAAGATTCATATATAGAATACATAAAAGAGAATACACATGTTAATCTATTGGAAGGCGACAGTCAAGAGGTAATTACACCTTTTGTCAACACCTACGGAGACGGTATTTCTTTTTACAATAAAAATATGATGGTAAATATTATATTCTTACTGATGACTGGTTTTACTCTTTTGGGATTTGCAGTTAAATGGAATTGATTTAACAAAAATAAACGTCACCATTTATTAAAAATCTATCTTAAACTATAACGGATTAGAATTAATGGGTGATGAAATAATAAAAAGCTAAAAACATAATTTAGGACAAGCGATACACGATATGACACAAGTACTTCTTAATGTTTATGACCTATCACTGTTACACCCACAAACAGTCCAGTCTCATTTTCTAGAAGATGTAAAAAGTTATTTCAATGAAAGCTCTGAATATAATGTATTCCCTGACCTATCTATAGCTGGTAAATCAAGATTAGAGCATAAATTTAATTTTTTTAGCGATGTCTAAAGGGAAATACAAATTAGTTCAAGTTCATAATAAAAATAACAAAAGACAAACTACATTTTTATACTTTTCTAGTTGGTTAGATACAACAGAAAAATCGTACAATCGTTATGGTAGAAATGAAAGCTTATCAATCATTATAAGTTCTGATGGATATAAAGAATTGAAAGATGAATACCAAGAAGCATTAAACGAATACAACATAAATATTCTCAATTTTGAAGATAAGAAAAATTAAAAAGCTCAATTAGGAGCATAATAAAATAACTTTATACAAAAAAACTCCCCCACCGGCCAAAGTAAGAGAGTTTATAGAATGTGTATGATATACACATACAATCTATTAATAGTATATCATACACATCTTATCTAATCAAGAAAGGATGTGTATTTTTATGTATAAAAGAAATAACCCATAATGGGAAATATAGATATGTACAATCGTACAAGGATCTCGACGGGAAAACACGTCGTGTATCAGTAGTAAAAAAATAATAAAACTAGAACTACAGAGAAAGAGGCATACAATGAATTACAAGAAAAGATAGAGAAACTATTAAATCCTGAAGTTGTTAACAAACCATTAGGATTTTATAAGGAAAAAAATTCCTGAATTCAAGAAAAGCTACACTTACCCATCATTCATATTTAATTTATAAATCGTATTTGCAAAAATTAGACGATAACGAAAAACTAGAAAAATATTACCAAGATTAAATATGAAAAGATGTTGATTGAGTTTAGGGGGCGGTATTCTCCGGAAGCCATTAAATTTATGGTTAGACTGTTCAACAACCTATTTAAGTTTATAAAGAAATACTATGTTAAAAGCTTTTGATATCAATTTAGAGTTTAAACTTACCAAAGAAGAAAAAAAGCCGAAAAAGCTACAAAAATAAAAATATCTAGAAAAAGATGAGATCCCTAATATTTTAGCAAAAATAAAAAAACAACACTGTAAGAAATATAGCTATAGTTCAATTACACACGGGATTAAGAATCGGAGAAGTATTAGCACTAACTCCTAAAGATGTAGACTTTGATAATAAAACTATTTCAGTAAAATAAAAACTAAGTTGAGAAATGGTCAAATATCAGCTCCTAAAACATTAAGTAGTATCAGAACGATAGAAGTATCTGATTATGTATTGAGCATCATTTACGATTTTATATCAAGTGATGAATTTATATTTCAAATCCACTACAACACGATACTTAATAATCTGAGCATTCATAAAATAACCTCTCATATGTTCAGACATACCCATGTAGCCCTCTACTTATTGAGGCAGGAGTACCTATCAAAGTTATATCTGAAAGGTTAGGACATTCTGACACTAGCATAACACTTAGCATTTACACCCATGTCACTGCAAATATGAAAATAGACCTTCAGAACAAATTAGAAAAAGCTTTCCTATTTTTCCCTATAACTAAAATAAAAATAAAAATAAACGCTGTTAAATCAATGATTAGCAGCGTTTTGTAATATAATATATAATTATACCACATTTTATATATTACTTATAGTAAAAAAAGCATAGTGAAAAAAATTATTCACTATACTTATTACTAAATATTAATTACAATAAAGTATACTATAACTATAAGGAAACATATACTACCTACTCCTAAACATATATTTCCTACAATCTTACTATCTTTAGAATACTTTTCAATATTTTCTGGTAATTTTGCCTCTTCATAACTAATATCAACACCACTAATTAAATGTGCATTATCACCTCTTTTTATATATTTTCCTGAAATCAACATAATTATTCCAAAAATATAATGCCATCATCATAATTCCAGTTATAAGATGTCTTTCAGGTAAAAAAATAACAACAATGTCATTAATTCTATTGGTAATATTGTGATTAATAGTAAAGTACTTGTCTTCATATAATAATTTCTCCCTTCTCTACTATTTATATTTATTATATAACAAGATGATTAGCTATTTTCAATTATAATAAAAAGATAAAGTAGATTTCATTTTTTTATAAATAATCTACTTTATCTTAATTCATATTAATTTCTATTATTTATTTTTAAATTTCAAGAATAAGTCATTGTATAACTGAAGCATTGCTGGCGATAAATCTTCATAAACTTCTGCTTTTCCTATACTACTTAAATCGGGATAGAACTGTTCATCAGATGTAACTTCTTCTGGCAATAATTCTTTAGCTTTCTCATTTGGAGTAGCGTATCCAATGAATTTTGCATTTTGAGCTGCATTTTCTGGTCTAAGCATAAAGTTTATAAATTTATAAGCTGCATCTTCGTTTTTTGAAGTTTTAGGTATAACTATATTATCAAACCAAAGGTTTGTTCCTTCTTTAGGTACTGAATATACCATATTTTCATTTTCTGTCATTATTGCTGATGCATCACCTGAAAAGACAACTGAAACCCAAGCTTCATTGTTAATCATTAGCATTTTTTTCTCATCAGCATTTATTGCTTTAACATTTTTATGTAATAATTCTAATTTTTTTTCTCAGCTAAATTAAGATTAACTTCATTAGTATCATTTACAGAATTACCTTCAGATTGTAAAGCAATTCCCATCATTTCTCTTGCGCCATCAATAAGAAGAATATTATTTTCTAAACGAGCGTCCCATAAGTCATCCCATTTTTTTCAAATTTTCAAATCACTTGGAACTTTTTGTCTTATTATAAACTATTCCTAATGTACCCCCAAAAATATGGAACAGAGTATTCGTTGTTAGGGTCAAAAGAAAGATTTATAAATTGTTTATCTATATTATCAAAACCTTCTAGTTTACTATGATCTAGTTTTTTTAATAAATCTAATTTCTTCATTTTTTTTAATCATATAATCTGAAGGTACAACTAAATCATAAGGTGTAGATCCTGACTGTATTTTTTTGTTAGCATAGCCTCATTTGAATCGAAAGTTTCATAAACAACTTTTATTCCAGTTTCAGCTTCAAATTTTTTAATTAAGTCTGGATCAATATATTCACCCCAGTTGAAAATTGTAAGAGTTTGTTTTTCTCCACTACTTGAGCTATCAATGAAATCTCTACTGTATAATAATCCTAAACAAATAACTAAGATTGATAAAGCAGAAATAAGTAATTTTTTCATACTATCTTACCTCCCTTTTCAACTTACTTGTATTAATTATATAGTATATAATTGCTGCAATTACAACAAAAAGAGTTAAGACTGTTGATAATGCATTGATTTGTAAGTTTATTCCTTGTCTTGCCATTGAATAAATTTCTACTGATAGTGTTTGGAATCCATTACCAGTAACGAAGAAAGTTACCGCAAAGTCATCAAGTGAATAAGTTAGTCCCATAAAGAACCCTGCTAGAATTCCAGGAGTAATATACGGAATAACGATTTTACTTAAAACTTGTGGATATGTTGCCCCAAGGTCAACAGCTGCATCAATTATAGATTTTGGCATCTCATATAATTTTGGTAATACCATCAATACTACTATCGGTATACTAAAAGCTATATGCGATAGTAGAACTGACCAAAAACCTTGAATACTATCAATTCCTAACTGTTTTCCTATAAATGTGAAACATAAGTAAGAATGAACACCCAATTATTACGTCTGGACTCACAATTAAAATATTGTTACCAATTAAAAAGCTATTTTTTTCTTTTTTTGTTAGATTTTAAGTGAGTATATACCTAATGCTCCTAAATGTTCCTAAAACAGCTGAAAATAATCCACATAGTAAAGCAACTACTAAAGTATTAATAACAATTACCATCATTCGAGTATTTGCAAACAATTCTACATAGTGTTTCCATGAGAAGCCTTCGAAATCTATCATTGTTTTTCCAGAGTTAAATGAATAGTACGCTAAATAAACTAGAGGTATATATAATATTGCAAAAAAATAACTATTAAATATAATTTTTGAAGTTAATTTCATTATTTTTTTCCTCCTATAGTTACTTTATCTTTAGTATTTGTTAATACCATTATAATTCCCATTACAACTATTAAGAATACAGCTATTGTAGATCCTAATCCCCAGTTTCTGTGTAACAAGAAAATGCTCTTCAATGGCAGTACCTAAGTTTATAATTTTGTTACCTGCAATAAGCCTTGTTATCATAAATAGAGATAATGCTGGAATAAATGTAACCTGTATTCCCAGTTTTTACACCATTAATACTTAAAGGAAATATAATCTTTCTAAATGTAGTTTTTAAAAATCTGCTCCTAAATCATATGAAGCTTCTATCAAGTTTCTATTAATTCCTACTACTGAGTTATAAATTGGTAATAACATAAATGGTAGGAATATGTAACTAGATACAAATACAAAAACTGAATGAGTTGAATAATAAACTTTGCGTACCTATTCCTATATATTCTAAGAAACTATTAATTGTTCCATATTCTCCAAATAATCCTAAGAACGCGTATGTTTTTTTAACAATATATTAATCCATGTCGGTAATATAATAAGTAAAAGTAGCAATTCGCTATATTTGCTTTTACTAATTATAAAAAGCTAAAGGATAACTTATTACTAAACAAATTAGAGTAATTAAAAAAGCATACCAAAAAAACTATAAAGTGTCATTAATACATATGTGCTACTAAAAAAATACTTGATAGTTTGAAAGTGTAAAATTACCATTAATATCTCTAAAAGAATAATAAACAATCAGTAAAATTGGAAATACTACAAAAAGTAACATCCACATTATATATGGAATCATGAAAAAGTGAGCGTGTTTTTTTATTAAACATTATTATTCCTCCTCTTCATATGATTCTAAACGTGCATCAAATTCTTCTTCTGTTTCTCCTGGTACCATGATATGTATTGCTTCAGGATCAAAGTTTAGTCCGACAGCAGAACCAGGTTTTGCTTCTTTAGTAGAATGTACAATCCATTCGTTATACTGATCATCTAAACAACAAATTTCATAATGTACACCTCTGAATAATTGTGTATCTACTACAACGTTGATTTTTCCTTTTTCAAGAGAAGTAATTTCTAAATCTTCTGGTCTAATTACTACTTCTACTCGTTTATTTTTATCTAAACCAGCATCAACACATTCATATTGTTTTCCATAAATTTCTACTAAATAGTCATCTATCATTACTGCATTAACGATATTAGATTCTCCTATAAAGTCAGCAACAAATCTGTTTACAGGTTCATCATAAATATCTAGAGGGGTTCCACTTTGTTCAATTTTACCATTATTCATTACAAAGATGTAATCACTCATTGCTAAAGCTTCTTCTTGGTCATGTGTTACGTAGATGAAAGTTATACCTGTTTGTTGTTGTAACTCACGAAGTTCATATTGCATCTCTTGTCGTAATTTTAAATCAAGAGCAGATAATGATTCATCAAGTAAAATAATTTCCGGCTCATTTACAATTGCGCGAGCAATTGCAACACGTTGTTTTTGCCCTCCACTCATTTCGCTAATATCACGTTTTTCAAAACCTACAAGGTTAACTTGTTTTAAAGCTTTCTTAACTTTTTTATTTATTACTTCTTTCTTTTCATTTTTTATTTTTAAACCAAAAGCTACGTTTTCAAAAACATTCATATGTGGAAATAATGCATAATCCTGGAAAAAAACGGTATTAACTTGACGTTTATTAGCTGGTAAATCATTTACCACTTTATTATCTAATAGTACATCTCCTGAAGTTGGACTTAAAAAAATCCACCTATTAATTTTTAAAATTGTACTTTTTACCACATCCACTTGGTCCTAATAAAGTATAAAAATTACCTTTTTCGATTTCTAAATCAATATTTTTTTAAAAACTTTACTATTACCAAACGACATTGATACATCTTTAAATTCAACAATATTTTGCCATTATTTTTCTCCTTATAAATACGAATTAGTTGCTACAATCAAAATTTCACATTCTTGATCAAATGGATTTGATAACCTGTGCTCTGAAGTAGCTAAAAAATAAAATGATTCTTTTTCTGAAGCAATAAATTCCTCTTCTCCAAGTTTTTAGTTTACATTTTCCTCGCAAAAACATAACATAAAGTTTCTGATTCTGAAGGTGAAAAAAAGTTTTATAATTGCTATTTTTTTCTCTAATTTAAGAATTAATGATTCCATTTCTTTTTCATTAGATTCTGGTACTAACCAAGTTAATTCATAACCTTCATCAGTTTCTTCATAGCTAGTTTGATCATCTAATGAGTAGTACACTTTTTGACTTGAACTTTCTTTATCAAAAAAATCTTTTGGAGCACAACCTAGAACCTGTAAAATGTTAAAAAAATGTTTCCATAGATGGTGAAGCTAAGTCACGTTCTACTTGTGAAATATATCCTTTACTTAAATCTGTACGTTCTCCTAATTCTTCTTGGGTGAGATTTTTTTGAATTCTCAATCTTTTTAATCTTTCTCCTATTGAGTACATCTTAATCTCCTTTCCTAACAATAACACAAATTGCTATTACTAAGTTTATTATTATCTTACTTTTTTTGTAATATAAAGTTTAATATTAATAAACTTTTTTTGTCATAAAAGTATTCTGTTATTAAACTATTAGTTTACTTTTTACTAAATACAAGTTTAATAATACTATAAATAAGCTTTAAAATCAACAGTAAATTTAAAATTTTAATGCATTAATTTATTAAATATATAGATAAAAAAAGAAACTAGTTATTTATGCCTAGCTTCTTAAAAAGTTTAATTTTAAAAATAATTTTTATTACATTATCTATATCCTCTTCCGTTGTAGACCAATCTGTCACTAACCTTATAATAGTATTATTATAATCATACTTTTAGATGAAATTAAATCTAGTATATTTTTTTATAAATCTATAACTATTCAACTTTTTACACTTTAACAATAGGTATATAATATATATTTATGACTCAAATTTATTATACTAAATAACCTTTATATGATTCTCTTTTTTTACTTTATTGATTACCTAAAGTATTATATAATTAAAAGCTACTAAAAACTAGAAGAACATTACGTTATTACGAAATATTCTCTAAAAATATTTCTCAATTGTATTATAAAAACATACTACGACTATATTTTCAATATTTAATATTTATAAAAAGGAGCAATTATGCATTTTAAAGTTTTAAATGATTATAAAAAGTGTAGAGGATTATTTAGTTAAATTTTTAAAAAAATTTCAAAGAAAAAAATCTTCACATTATAAGAATGCAAATCACATCAAAGACAAACAAATACAATTTTAATTAATGGTGATAACGCAAAACTTAACACACCATTATCGAAAAAAATGATATTCTTAAACTAAATATAGAATTATCAAAATCAAACTATTTAATAAATAAAAAGCTTATCAATAATAAAAAGAATATGAAGATTCATATCTACTAGTAGTTTCTAAAACCATTTGGAATTAAAACTCATCCAAATGATATTAGTACTGAAGATAACACATTTAGTTAATTATTTAATTTCTGACTATCAATATCTAGAGCCAATTCATCGATTAGATATTGATACTTGTGGACTAGTAATTTTATCTAAAAACTCCCTTAATAAAATCAAAAACTCGATCATATGTTAGAAAATCGGGAAATTAAAAAGATATTATACAGCACTTACAAAAAAATAATATAAAAACCACAGACTATAAAAAAACTAATATAGGTCGTGATATCCGTGAAAAAAATAAAATGGCAGTTACAAACAAAAGGTAAAAAAAGCTATAACAAATATACTCTCTTGTGAAAAAAATAGATCAAAAATAAAGTTTATGGTTACAATTTCGCTAGATACAGGAAGAACTCATCAAATTCGAGTTCACTTGTCTTCAATCGGTAACGCAATTATTGGAGATAAACTCTATTCACACGATGGTTATAAGTATGATAAAATGTACCTTGGTGCATTAAAGGTTGTATTTAATCATCCAGTAACTAACGATAAACTTGAAATAAACTCTTCGTTAAGAACAGAATTTATAATAGAAAAATAGACTCAAGAAATTCTTGAGTCCATTTTTTATTTTAAGCTTTCTACAAAACTATATGCTCCTTGTGCAGCTATTGCACCGTCAGACGTAGCTGTTACTACTTGTCTTATTTCTTTTTCTCTAACATCACCAGCTGCAAAAATTCCAGGAATTGTCGTTTCAAGTTTTTCGTTAGTAGGTATATACCCTGAAGAATTTGTAATTCCTAAACTCAGTAAAATCATTAGTTTGAGGTATCATTCCTACGTATATGAATATCCCATCTGCAGGAAATAGAACTGATTTCTTCTGTTTTCACATTACGAATCTCAACTGATGAAACTTTTCTTTCACCTTTAATTTCAGTGATCACACTATCCCAAATAAATTCAATATTATCTTTTGCAAATGCTCTATCTTGTAAGATTTTTTGTGCTCTTAATTCATCACGTCTATGAACAATTGTAACTTTAGAGACAAGATTAGATAGATATAGTGCTTCTTCAACAGCAGAGTCACCTCCACCAACTACTACTACTTCTTTATTTCTAAAGAAAGCTCCATCACAAACAGCACAGTAGCTTACTCCTTTACCTGAGAATTCTTCTTCTCCTGGTACATTAAGATTTCTATGTTCAGATCCTGTAGCAACAATAACTGTTTTAGCTATATATACTGTAGATCCTGCAGTAACATATTTTAAATCTTCTTTTACTTCTATTTTGGTAATATTTCCAAATGCAAATTCAGTACCAAATTTCTTAGAATGTTCAAACATCTTTTTCTGATAATTCAGGTCCTGTAATATGCTCATACCCAGTATAGTTTTCAATTTCTTCTGTAGATTGCATTTGTCCACCTGGATACTTTCTTTCTAACATTAGAACAGACATATTTGCACGTGAAGCATAAATTGATGCTGTCATACCCGCTGGACCTGCTCCAACAATAATTAAGTCATAAATTTTTTCTGTCATAGTTTTCACCCTCTTTTTATGATTCTTTATACAATATTTTTTTGTCTTTAAACTTTTGTATTAAGCACTATTAAGTATATCAAACTTCCTACTACAAATACCAGTGAAAGTACTTGTGAAATACGTAAACTACCTATATATAAAGAGTCTGTTCGCATACCTTCAACGATAAATCTCTCTACACCATATAATATGATATACGAAGCAAACACTTCACTTTGAGATAATTTATTTCTTAATAATAATAATATAGTTACCGCTATAAAGCACCAGAAACTCTCGTATAAAAAGGTAGGTTGTCTGTATGCTCCATCTATAAACATATTATCTATTATAAATTTTGGAATAAATCTATCTTCTAAATATGAACGACTCACTTCTCCACCATAGGCTTCATGATTAAAGAAATTACCCCAACGTCCAAGCATTTGACCTACTAATAAACTTGGTGCAATAATATCTAAAAGCTTTATTATTTTAATTTTTCTTTTTCTAGCGAAGAAATATAATACAATAAAACCACCTAATAGGCCACCATAGATAGCTATTCCTCCGTCCCATATTGCAATTATTTCATCTTTATGATTTGAATAATAATCCCATCTGAATACAACATAATAGGCTCGAGCGAAAATTAAAATGCTACTGGTAGAGCCATTAATAAAAGATCTAACATCGTATCCTTTGGTAATCCTCTTTTTGAAGCTTCTCGTTCAGCCATTAAATATGCTACTAACACTGTCGTAGCAATTATAATTCCATACCAATAAATAGGTTTTGTAAATAAATGAAATGCAATTGGATTAATATATCCTAAACTCATTTTTATTCTCCTTTGCTACTTTCTGTGTTATTTCTTTTTATTTCCTCTTTTAACCTGCTAGTAAAATCTTCTAGCAGTATTTGTTCCCATTTGATTTAAACGATAATTCATTGCTGCAGATTCAATAATAATTGCAACGTTTCGTCCTGGTCTAACTGGAATAGTTTTTTTCTCTATTTTAGAACTTAATATTTCTTGTTTTTCATTATTTAAACCAATACGATCATATTGTTTAGACTCATCCCATGTTTCTAAATGAATATTTAGTTGAAGTCGTTTCTCATTTCGAACTGCTCCAGTTCCAAATAATGTCATTACATTGATAATCCCTAGTCCCTCTTATTTCTAATAAGTGCTTAATCAAAGGAGATTCGCATGTTCCAATTAGGTAATCTTTCTGAAGCTCCCTAATATCTACTCTATCATCAGCTACTAGGCGGTGTCCCCTTTTTATTAGTTCTAATGCTATTTCACTTTTACCAATACCACTTTCTCCAGTTAATAGTATGCCGATCCCGTAAACCTCGATAAATACACCATGTACCGATGTAGTTGGAGCAAACATATTTTGCAGATGATATGTAATAAATCCCATTAACTTTAGTAGTTTCAGAGTTGCTACGTAGTACTGGACGTATCATATTTATTAGATGCTTCTATTAATTCATTCGGAATATCTAAACCTCGTGAAACAATTATACAAGGAGTAATCCTTGTACATAACATACCCATTCTAGAACTTTTTTCTGCGTCAGTTAATAACTTAAAGAAAGATAACTCACTCGTACCAAGAATCTGTACTCTTTGGGGGTTATAATGTGAAAAGTAACCTGCCAACTGTAATGCAGGTCGAGACAACTCCCCTGTAGTTATTTCCCTATCTAGTCCTTTTTCTCCACTAATTATTTCTAGATCTAATTTTTCAATTAGATCTCTTGTTGTTACTATTTTCATTTAGTTTTCCTTACTATTTTTTATTTAGATTATATTAAGGTTATCTATCTACCTTTAGAATTTTTTTTATTATTATCTTTCTATCATTACTATTTAATAATGCATTAAATATAGATATAAATATTGCTAAGAAAAAAATGCTGAGCCAAATGACGCCACTTCAAAATGGGGTGACAATAAATATGACACAAACATAATCAATAAAGCATTAATTATAACTATAAAAGATACCAAAAGTCATAATAATTGGAACTATACTTACCATCAATATTATCGGTCTAATGAACATATACAATATAGTTAAGAGCAATGCACCATAGAACCCGTATATTGGTTTATCAATCCTAAGACTTCCATTAAATAGACCTGAAAATGCAATAACTATTAAGCAATTTACTACAGTACTCTTAATAAAAAGTCCAAAGTAAAGATTTACTATTTTTTTCATTTATAATCCTCTTTTTTTCATTCTTAAAATTCTTTTTTTAAGCTCATATAATACAGAAAGTGGAAACTAGTCCCACTTTCAAAAATATTCTAAATTATTTTGTAAACTCTTCTGTAATTTGAGGAACTACTTGTTTTTTACGTGAAACTACTCCCTCTAATAACATAAAATCATTGTTTAAAAGCCTTTATTAAATGCTGAAGCGACTTTATCTTTTTTTATCTCCTAGTACTAAAACTTCAGAGTTTGAAGTTAAGATATTAGTAATAACAAACACAAATGCAGATAATCCTTTTTCTGAGATTTCTTTATTTATAGCACTAACTAGTTCTTCTTTACGTTCAGATACTTCTTTCTCATCTACTGTATTTATTTGCGCAACGATCAGTTTGTCATCTCCTAAGATGAATTCTTTAGCATCTAATGAAATTAATTCTTCAGCTTTTTTATCTTTAGTAGACGCTCCTGCTTTTAGCATTGCTAATCCATATTCTTCTAAATTAACCTCTGCAATAGCAGCTAATTCTTCTGCTGCAACTTTATCACGTAATGTACATGTTGGTGATTTAAGTAATAATGAATCAGAGATAATTGCTGATAACATAAGTCCAGCCATTTGTTTATTTATATGTACACTTTGTTCTTCATAAATTTTCTTTAAGATAGTTGCAGTACATCCAAGTGGTTCTGCTCTGTAATATAATGGTGCTGCAGTTTCAAAGTTAGCAATTCTATGGTGATCAATAACTTCACGAATTACTGCATTTTCAATTCCATTAGCTGATTGTTGGAATTCGTTATGATCGACTAATATTACATGTTGTCCTTCTTTAAGACTTTCTACTAGACGAGGTGTACTTACACCAAAGTATTCTAATGCATATTTAGTTTCATCATTTAATTCTCCAAGTCTTACTGCTTCTGTATCCATACCTTGAAGTCTTTTTAAATTGTTATAAACGATAGCAGAACAAATTGTGTCTGTATCTGGATTTTTATGTCCAAAAATTAAAATATTTGTCATTTTTTAACTCCTCTATTAAATATATACTTATCTATTATTTTACCTTTTTTTATTTTTTTCAAAAACATTTCTTAGTTTTAAACTGTTAATTATAAACTTTTCTTAGCTAAGCTTAAATCAACATGGCAATAACCTGTTGGATTTCTTTTTCAAGATATTTTTTTGATGATATTCTTCAGCATCTATATAATTGTTTACTTTTTCAACTTCAACAACTATTTTTCTTATCAATTTTGTTTTCTGCAGTTCATCAATAAACTGTCTTGCTATTTCAGCTGTATCTTCGTCAATATAATATATTCCTGTTCTATATTGACGTCCAACATCTCCCCTTGCTTATTAACACTAGTAGGGTCAATAATTCTAAAAATAATGACGTAAAACATCAGTTAATGGTAGTATTTCATCATTATATTTTAAGTAAATAACTTCTGCATGGTCAGTCGACTTTAATTAAATTTATAATTTGTATCTTTCTGTCTGACCATTACTATAACCTACTTTTTGTCTCAATTACGCCATTTCAATTGAGCAAAAATATCCTTCTACTCCCCAAAAACATCCACCTGCTAAATATACTTTCTTTTAATCATATTATATATTACCTTTCATGAAATTACTAAATTAATTACTAGTTATGAATTTATTATACTATAAGTTTAAATAAATTTTTAACATAAATATTGACTTTTATAGAATAATGACAGGAGTTGAAATAATCAACTCTGTCATTATTTTTATTCGACTCGTATGTGTTTCTTCAAAATACCCTGATGCTCAACTTTATAATTATGAAAAAAATAGCATTAATTTCTGCACCCAAAATTAAAAATATAACCCTGTAATATATAGCCAGATAATAAACGCCATTAAATGCTCCAATTGTTCCGTAGGTTTTTAATATAACTTGAAAAAAATGATCAATATAATATCCAAATAATCTACTGACAAGTGTCCAAGAAATTGTAGAAAAATACAGCTCCTGGGAAAATGCTAATTAATTTCAAGTCGTAAATTAGGACCTAATATATAAAAAAATACGAAAATACTATAAAATGTAAACATAATTGGAAAACTATAGCTCAAATATGACCATACCATTATAAAAACCTTCATCTAAGTTTAACTTTATGAAATAGTAAATATGTAAGTTGTTTTCCAAAAAAACCACTAGAGCTAAAACTAGAAACATACCCTACTAAAAAAACAATACAGTAAATAAATATACTTATTAACTTTAGTTACTATCCATATCCTTCCGTCTCTTACTCTAAAATGCATTGTTAAAATGCTATAATTATACCATAAATACCATTTGATGCAGACCATAAGGTAAATACAATACCTAAGGTAATAATAGTATTATTACTTTTTTTACTATTTAATACTTCAGAAATCATTCCAAATATAAAAATCACCTAATTCACCAGGTGCAAAACTTTGAATTTTATCAAGTAAAAAAACTTCTGATCTATGTTAAAAGTAAGGTGTTAATGCCACTCGCAACTATCAACATAGGAAATAAAGATAATATAAAAATAATAGCTCAAATTTGCTGATAATAATGAAATTTCATCATACATTATCCTATAATACATTTCCTTTACAGAACTTTTTTATTGTTAATTTACCTTTAGGTTCCGCTTCATAGAAATGAATAATTCTTTTCTGGAATAAACATAGTCTATAATACATACTTAGCTACTGTTTTAGCTACTTTATAATATGTTGGTAAACTTGAAACGGACAAAGAAAAATCAAATCCATTTATAGGAAAAACCATTTCTACTAATTACATAACCCTTTAGATTCTAAAGATATTCTTTAGATTCTTTTATCTTTTTTTGTTCATCTTCTTTATTGATTTGATCATTTTTAGTAAAAATAGCTGCTGTCGCTAAAGCACCTATTCCTACTACTGTCAATGCTAAAATAGATTTTTTTACTCATTAATATTCTCCTTTAACTTATTACACATAATATAATAACATTTTAAACTATTTGCCTAAACAAAGCAATAAATATATGTTAGATATCATTAAAAAAATACAGCTTTAAAAACCTATATCTTTTTAAAAGCCGTATTTTCCATTATTTAAATTATTAATTTTCAATTGTAATACTATATTTTTTTATCATAATAATCATTTAAACTTTTTATACTATAAAATTTATTTATGTATATTCCTATTATGCTAAACATAACAATTATGACAAAAAAAGTAATGTCATTATTGAAATTATAATAGCATTTCCTTCTTTATTCATATTTACATCTCTTTCTTGTGTTGGAGTTCTTTATTTAGGGAGGATTTTTTTCAAGTTTTTTTGTACCACCACTTTACTTTTACTTAAATTAAATCTTCTCTATTTAATAGTATTCTTACTTATTTATTCTGTTGTTTTAAATATTTATTTATTATTTTTTTAATTTTAGATGTAAAAATACGCTTTTTGTTATTTCTATCAATTATACTTATCTTTAATAAATTTCCATCTTGGTTTATAGAATACCCTTTTTAATTTTTTTAAAAAGTAAAAATATTTGCCTACATACGAATTTGTATTTTTTTCTTTTTTTCTAGGAATACTCTATCTCCCCTAAAGATTAGTAATACTTCTTCTTTATTATCTTTTGATTCCATAACGATGTGATTGCTAAACCTATCAACCACATTACTTGCATTATAGATTTCAAAAATTTTTTTTATGTGCTAAAAGCATATTCATAATCTGTATAATTCATAAATCGTTTTTTTGATGTTTTTAACAGTAGTTTCTAATATTAACATAAGAAGCACTGATAAGATAGTTAATAAAAAAATAAAGATACTATCAATTCTATTAGAGTAAAACCATCATTTTTTTCTACCCATACTCAATCTTATTCCTTGTTTTCTCATCATATATTTCAGCTCTATTTTCCACTAACTATTATCACATAGCTTTCTCTTCTTACTTTAAAATGTTTCTGACCTTTATGATTACTTATTTCTTCATAAAGAAGTTCTCGCATCTCTAATTCTTTTTTTCTGCTTTTGATAAATTAGAATATTGTTTTACCATATTTGGTATCAAATAAACAAATATTAATGAACATATAAACAAAGCAGCCATTATCTCTATAAATGTAAAACCATTATTTCTAGACTTCATCTACAGTAATATATCCTGAATCTAAATGAACTATTACCCTATATTTACATGATGATAGTTTTACATCTATAGTATTAGCTTTTTGAAACCAAATTACCATGTCTATATTTCAATCTAATTGTGTTTCCATTAAGTAATGTCCTACCACCACGTGGTATTTTTTTCCATACTTTTTTTGCCATTTGAATAAACAATATACTCATTATCTCTAGTAAAAAAATCAATGTAAGAATTGTTACTTTTTAAACTGTCTGTTTGAACGAGGTATATATCAGAAATAACTTCATTTAACGCCATCCTATCCTTATACTTAGAATAATTAGATATAGTAATCATCGATAAAATGATTATTAAAAATACCTACTATAAATAATACAGCCATCATTTCAATTAAACTAAATGCTGAATTATCTCTGTAATGTAGCTTTTCCATTTGAAATTATTATTTGTTTCCCATTAGGGGCTTTACTCGCCTTTTCTACTGGGCCTTCTAAATAATGTTTATTTACTAACTTATCGAAATGTTACATCAGGATCTTTTTCATTAATTTCATAAGCAGTAACTTGTGATTGAACAGTCTTTTTCATATGCTTCTGAACTTTTATCTTTAGCACTATCTATATTTTTTTGTTATATTAGGGAATAATTAAAAATAAGTAGTATTGCTATGATAAATAAGACTATCAACATCTCTATAAGCGTGAAAGCTTCTTTACCTTTAATTTTAAGAACTTTCTTTGTCATATTTCTCTCCTTATTTCAGCGAACTTGCCATATTAAATATAGGCATTAGTATAACCATATACAAAACCTATTATTACAAATGCTAATATAGCAAATAACACTGGCTGAAATTTTCTTAACATTTTATCTAGTGATGTTAAAAAAAGTATCTAACATTAATTCACTAAACAATTTCAACTCCCTATCAATTAATCCATTATTTATACCATGAATTACAAATTTTTTTCTACTGATTTATCAAAAAAACTTAATACTGGCAATTGCTTCTTCAAAGCTAAGTCCTTTATCTAAATCTCTCATTATTTTTTTTAGAAAAAAATAGGTCAAATAATAGTCATAGTTTTTCTTCTATAATAACTTCTAATGCAGTTTTTTTAATGAAAAAAACCGCTCATTAGAAATAAACTCAATTCAAAGTGAATTTATATGAATAATATAGTCTAGCATAAACTCTTATTTTTTTGGAATATACATAAGTGTATTTAAAAAAATATATTCTTCCTATATTTTTTTATATATCATATAAACTAATACTATTATTGACAAGATCACTATAATAGATATAATTTTTAGGGGTGTAATAAATAATTTTTTTATTAGAAGAATCGTTTGAATATCCATTTTTTTATACTAGATGATGTATAAATATTTTTCAAACTGCGGAATTACTAACAAGTTAAATACCATGATTAAAGTAATTAATGCAATGGTAAGAATTAAAGGATATCTTAAAGTTTTTTTATTACTTTTTTTCTTTTTTTGTTCTTTTTTTATTCTTAGATAATTTTCAATTTCTAAAAAGCATATCTTCTATGCTACCATAATCTTCTGCAAACTTCATTTTGCTTGTAACAAATGTAGAATATCCTAGATATCTTAATAAATCCGATAATTTTTTTTACCATGAGAGAGCTCTAATTTTAAACTGTCAATTTTTTTCTAAAGAAACATCATATTGAAACAATAGAAATTCAATTGAATCTTCAAGCATATAACCATGCTCGATTAATTCAGATAACCTTTGAATAAAAATAGATTTTATTCTCTTCATCAAGAATTTTTGCTAATATCCCCATTTTTTTCTTTTTCATTAAGCGATATTATCTCCTTCTCATAGGCTATATTAAATTTATGTTGTAAAGAATTATTATTTCTAATTTTTATTATCAATATAATTTTTGAATTTCTTCTTTTGTTAATATTTCGGTAATTAATCCCCTTTTTATTGTTAGTTAACCTAACTAATCTTTGAGAGACAATACAGATTATAGTTTGTTTTATATCTTCATGTGATAAATTTAAATCCCTTAACCTATTTATCACACCTATAGAATTTTCTGCATGAATTGTACTCAAAACTAAATGTCCAGAAAAAGTAGATGTTATAACTTGTCCCGCAGTTTTATAATCTCGAACTTCTCCAACTACAAGAACATCTGGATCACATCGTAACATTGATTTCAAAGCATTTTTCATAGGTTATCCCTGCTTTCTCATTAATCTGCATTTGAATCAAATTATTAATATTTTTTTCTACTGGATCTTCAATTGTAAGTACTTGTTTCCCTAATTGAGCACATCTACTTGCCAATTTATACATTGATGTTGACTTACCACTCCCTGTTGGTCCTGAAAAGAGTATAAGACCATTTGCTTTTGAAGCAAGTCTATCTATAAATATATTATCTTTTGAAAATATACTATATTTAACATCTTCAATTTCATTTGTAAAAATTCTCACTACACAACCTTCAAATAATTCACTTAAAGGTAAAGTAGAAACTCTTAGATAATATTCTTTACCTAAGAGCCTATAAAACAAACTTACCACTTTGTGGTTCTTTATTTCTTGAAATGTCTATATTAGCATTATATTTCAATAATGAAATAACTGCTTCTAACTCCCTATTAGAATATTTTTTTCATATTTACTCAGATTCCCCATTACTCTGAGTTTTATAAAGGAATATCCTGTTATATTCGGATAAATATGGATATCACTGGCTTTCTTTTCTATGGCTTCATTTAAAATCTTCATCATCAAATTTTTTGTATTTATAGTTATCACGCCCTTTATCCTTAAAGAAAAAAAGAAAATATAGGCTAAGTTATTTTTTTAACCTAGCCTATATCTCAAACTATTAATTTAATATACTACATATAACCCATATAGCCTAAGTAATTTGAATTTATTTTATAGATTCAAGTGCCTAGAAAAAGAATATCCCCTAAATCTTCTTAAAACTTCTTCTACTAGTTTACAATCTTCGCTATCTAAAGCCTTAATCATATCAATTACTTCAAAGTGTGTACCTTCTAACTCTGAACGTTCTACTTTTTCAGTTTTGTAGCCCACTAACTCATCTATTGTGACATTATATAATTTCGCAATAGATACTAGAGTAGCAACATTGGGTTCGTTTCTGCCGTATTCCCAGTTAGCATATACACCATGAGATGACAACTCTAGCTTATCTGCTACCGCTGACATAGAGTAATTGTTCATTTTTCGAAGCTTTTTAAGATTTTGTGCCAGTAATGTTCCTTTATTCTTCAAAGTAATCCTCCTTTCTCATCTATAATTATTATACAATGTTTGATATAAAAAAATCAAATTAAATTATAAATTTTTGAGATTTTTATGAAAAATACAAATAATATTATTTTTCGAATTTCATGTAAAGTTTACAGAAAATCTCGAAAAGATGTATATGTCAACCTTTAATCAAAGAAAAGCAACGCTAATGAAAGCGTTGCTTTTTAATTTTTATTCTGGTTTTTTTCTATTGTTAATATTTTTTTATATTTTCTAATAAATTAACATATACATAATTTGCTGCAATTAATCCTGCTACAGATGGACAAAAACGCATTTGATGCAGGAGGTATTTTTTTGCCTTACGAATTTCAGAATCCTGTTTACCTATTTTGCTTAAATATTCTTTATTGGCTTTTTGTTGGACTTTCTGTAGAGTACACTACAGGTATTTTTTTCCTGTCACTCTTTCTTTTTTTAATTTTGTTCTTATAACTTTTTGCTAGTGGACAAACTGTAGTTTTTCGTAAATCTGCTACCTTAAATTTTTGTAGGATCCATTTTGTTTGCTGAACCCATAACACTTATAAACTTTATATTATTTTTTTAAACAATACTTGATTAAATGAATTTTTAAAAAGTTACAGTATCACAAGCATCTATAACAAAAATCTAATTTTTTTCATAAAAATACATTGAATGTTTCTTCAGTATAAAAAGTCTTGTATGGCAATAACTTCACAATCAGGATTAATATCAAGTATTCTTTTTTTCATTTCTTGTACTTTACTGCAACCAACAGTTTTTGTAGTTGCATGTATTTGCCTATTCACATTAGTTATATCGATATCATCCTTGTCCATAAGTACTAATGAACCTATCCCAGAACGCGCTAATGCTTCTGCAGCAAATGAACCGACTCCTCCAATTCCAAGGATTCCTACTCTTTTATCTTTTAATATCTCTAATCCTTGAGTTCCTATAATTAACTCATTTCTTGAAAATTGATGTAACATTTCTTACTCCATTAATATTATTTAAAATTAAAAAAGACCGGATTATTCTACCAGTCTAAAAAAACCAAAGCACCGTAGTATCTTGCCTTAATTGGTCCTGATATAATCAGGTGGGTATGATAGCCTTACCTTCTAAAGTCTTCTCAAGGAAGCATTTTATACTAATAAGCGATTCTCATTCCCTATTAAAAAGTGTTAGGCCCGAATGTATAGCAAGTCATACATGTGCTCCAGTTGCTACTTATATTTTTACCATAACTAAGTTGTTTAGACAATATCAAAATTTATTTAATTTTATACTATATTTATCAAAAAAATATTTTCGGTTTTATTATTTGTTGTTTATGTAAATAGGTTTTTAATAAACAAGAAAATATTTTACTTATTTATGACTTTAAAAACTATAATAAAAAAATATTATTTAATATTTTTTTACAATATATTTTTCAAAAAAATTTTTCCGGTGTAACTTTGCTTATTTTCAATTAATTTTTTTCCGGTGTGCATTCATCTAAAATTGTTCCTCCACCTATTCCACCTTCAGGACCTAAATCAATTAAATGATCACAGCATTTTTATTACATCAAGGTTATGTTCAATGACAATTACCGTATTACCACCATCAACTAATTTATCTATAATTTTTTTATTAATCTGCTAATATCATCTATATGTAATCCAGTAGTTGGTTCGTCTAGTATATAAAGAGTTTTTCCCGTAGACTTTTTATACAATTCACTTGCAAGTTTTACACGTTGTGCTTCTCCTCCAGATAAGGTCGTAGCACTTTGCCCTAACCTTATGTAATCTAGACCAACATTAACAAGTGTTTCAAGCTTATTTTTAATCTTAGGTATATTTTCAAAAAAATTCATATGCTTCTTTTATAGTCATGTCTAAAACGTCACTTATACTCTTACCTTTATATTTAACTTCTAAAGTTTCTCTATTGTATCTTTTACCTTTACATATTTCACATGGCACATAAACATCAGGTAGAAAAATGCATCTCTATTTTTAGAATACCATCTCCTGTGCAGGCCTCACAACGGCCACCTTTTACATTAAAACTAAATCTACCTTTTTTGTATCCACGTAATTTCGATTCGTTAGTACTTGCAAACAAATCTCTAATATCGTCAAAAACTCCAGTGTATGTTGCAGGATTACTTCTTGGCGTTCTTCCTATTGGGCTTTGATCAATATCAATAATTTTATCAATATTCCCCTCAACACCCTTAACTGATTTAACTACTGTTGAATCAATATTTTCTTTATTTAAAATATTTTTTACAGAATTAAATAAGATTTCATTTACTAATGTTGACTTACCACTACCTGAAACTCCAGTTACTCCAATAAACTTACCAAGTGGAAATCTTACTGATATATCTTTTAGATTATTTTTCTTAGCTCTATTAATTTCAATAAAGTTTCCGTTACCTTCACGACGTACTGTAGGAACTTCAATTTTTTTTCTTCCTGATAAGTATGCTCCAGTTATAGATTTTTTATTTCTCATAACTTCTTTTGGTGTTCCTACTGCAACTACTTCTCCACCTTGCTCTCCTGCTTTTGGTCCTATGTCAATTATATAATCACATGCTAACATTGTTTCTTCATCATGCTCCACTACTAATACAGTGTTACCTAAATCACGCATTGATAACATAGTATTAATAAGCTTTTCATTGTCTCTCTGGTGAAGTCCAATTGAAGGTTCATCAAGTATATAAGTTACACCCATTAATTTTGAACCTATTTGTGTCGCAAGTCGAATTCGCTGTGCTTCACCACCAGAAAGTGTTCCTGAAGCTCTGTCAAGTGTTAGATAATCTAGTCCTACATCATTTAGGAATTGCAACCTTGATTTGATTTCTTTTAATACTAATTTTGCAATAGTATAATCTTTTTCACTTAATTGAATCTCATTGAAAAATTTATAACTATCTTGAATTGACATCTTACAAATATCTGCAATATTTTTTCCTGCAACATATACTGATAATATCTCAGGTTTTAAACGTTGACCTTTACAGCTATTACATAAATCTTCTTTTATATATTTAGACATTGCTTCTCTTGTAGCTTTTGTCATACCAGATTTGTAGCGTCTAAAAATATTATTTGCTACACCTTCAAAAATAAACAAATCTTGTACGTTGTACACCATCATCATTTATATAAGTATGTTTAATTTCCTCATTTTTATTACCATACAAAAATAATGTCTTGTTTCTCTTTTTGATAATTCTTTAAAAGGAAGATTCATATCTATCTTAAAGTGTTCACATACACATTTTTATTAAACTAGGATAATAAGTTGATGTTGCATTATTATATGCTATAATTGCTCCATCATTTATCGATAAATCCTTCTGTATAATTTTATTAACATCAACTGTTTCATGCATTCCTAGACCATCACAATCAGGACACGCACCTTGAGGGTTATTAAAAAGAAAAAAATTCTAGGTTCTAAATCACCTAAAGTAAAAATCACAATGTTTACAACTATATTTTTGTTGAGAATAATTGGGTCGTATTTTTCTTTAACATCATCTATTTCAACTAAATCATTGTTAGATAAATTAAGTGATGTTTCTAGTGAATCCGCTAGTCTTGTTTCTATACCTTCTTTTTATAACTATTCTATCAATAATTACACTTATAGAGTGCTTTTTTTATTTTTTTATCTAATTCCGGAATATCACCAACTTCATACAAATCATCATTAATTTTAAATCTAATATACCCCTCTTTAATTAGTTTATCAATTAATTTTTTTATGTGTTCCTTTTTTTCTCTTTTTACAATTGGTGAAACTATTTGTATTCTACTTCTCTCAGGCATTTCCATAATGGAATCTACTATTTGACTTATTGAGCTACTCTCGATTTTTTCATGATGATTAGGACAGTAAATTTCACCAATTCTTGCATATAATAATCTAAGATAATCATAAATTTCAGTGACAGTCGCCACAGTTGATCTTGGATTTTTCGAAGTTGTTTTTTGATTTATTGATATCGCTGGAGATAATCCTTCTATTAAATCAACATCAGGTTTCTCTATATTACCTAAAAATTGTCTAGCATATGCGCTTAAACTTTCAACATATCGACGTTGTCCTTCTGCATATATAGTATCAAAAGCTAACGAACTTTTCCCACTCCCGCTAAGTCCTGTAATTACGACGAACTGATCACGAGGTATTTCTAAATTTATATTTTTTAAATTATTTTCTCTTGCACCTTGTATTACTATTTTATTCTTCTTTTTCATTTGCTACCTCTAACTATTAGTAAATATTTAACAAACATTATTAAATTTCATTCTAACTATAATATTATAACACAAAAATATAGATTATATATAAGTAAACTAAATCCAATTTAAGAATAAAGAGACATCAAAGTCTCACCTTGATATCTCTTTATTTTATATTATCCATATCGTATAATTTTTTTATATTTTTTTCATTATTCTCATATAATTCTCTATGACTACCATCCATTTCAATTTCTCCATCTTTTTATGAATATTATTCTATCCATATATTCAATTGAATTTAAATGATGTGTAATCCAAACAATAGTCTTGTCTTTACTAGATTCAAAAAAATAGTAGTTAATAATTCATGCTCTGTTTTTTTGGATCTAGTCCAACAGTAAAGCTCGTCTAATAATAATAATTCATTATTTTGAATAATACTTCTAGCAAAAGCTATACGCTGACGTTCTCCTCCAGAAAATCTACTTCCTGTTTCAAAAACATTTGTATCAATTCCTTCTGGTAAATTATTAATTAGATTAGTTAACTGTGACTTTTCTAAACTATCATTAATTTTTTTGGTCAATTTGCGATTCATCTAGATCCGAATCTAATAAAGAAAGTTTAAGGTTTTCTCTAATAGTCATATCAAAAAGATATGGTTTCTGATTTAATAATGAAATGTCATTTCCTAACATAGATTCATTAGGTTTTTTGTTTAGTACTATAATCTCACCCTTATAGTCAGAATAGGTACCTGTAAGAAGTTTGACTAATGTAGACTTTACCTACTCCACTTCTTCCAAGAATAGCTACCTTTTTCACCTTTTTTTATTGTTAATGAAATATTATTTAAGATATTTTTTTCCTTCTTCATATTCAAAAGATAAATCTTTTATATCAATAATATTACCATCTGTATTTTTTTTAAACCAATGATTTCTTTGTTTTCATCACTCTCTTGTTCATAGAAATCTTTTTACACGATTTATTGATACTTCGTAACCCTGGGATATGTGAAACGGCATCACTAGTCATTACTGAAACACTTAATACCGAAAGCACCATCATACAAAAATGATGCAATATATACATTTTCTATTACATTATTTATAGTCATATTCCAACAACTGTAAATCATTAGAAATGCAGTTATACCTGCTAGTAAATTAACAAAGTTTTTCTCTTAAGTGTACAAAAGTTTTTAATTTTTTTCTTTCTCTTTTTAGTAACTTCTCTTCTTTAAGCTGATAATCATCCATAAATTCATTTACTTTATTAGAAGAAATCCAATCACTTAAATCCAAAATATCGCACTAGTAAAAGTCACGATAAAGATTATATTTTGCTTCTTTCATCAATTGGAAGTTTTTTTCTCGTGACACTTAATGAAGCGAACGGAACAACAAATATAATGAATAATCCAAATAGTAATGCTAATATTGCATAGTTCATATCATAACCAAACATTACTGTGATAAAAATTACATATAATATTAATGAAATAATACTAGGGAAAAATAGTTTTTAAATAAATGTTTTTGCATATGTTCAATATCTTCAGATATTAAACCTAATAAATCACCTGACTTATACTCTTTTTTTAGTTTTAAAGCCTTAGGTTCCAAAATCTTATATACTCTGCTACGCATCTTTTCAATAATCCCTAAAACTAAATTGTGGCTTAGTAGCCTCTGTACATAGGCAAATGTTGACTGAGCTAGTGAAAATGTTCTAGTTAGAACCGTTGGCACTTGCAGCATAAGTATGTTACCAATTCTAAGAGAAGATTTACTAATTAGAAAACCTGAAACATACATTAATGCTGCTCCACTAACAACTGACATTAGTCCTAAAAAAACTACAGCGCTCATCATATTTTTATTGTTTTTTAACTCTTTTCTAATAATAGAATTATTTTTCACTGTAGCCACCTCCTACTAAATTATTTTTTAATTTTTCAAAGCGAGGACTATTTTTAAAATCTATAACTTTTTCAAAATCTACAACTTTTCCATGTTCTAAATTTAAAACATAATCAACATTATGCAACCAATGCAGTCTGTGCGTCGCTATAATAACTGTTCTTCCTTTAAATAGTTCTAATAACTTCTCTTTAATTTCGAATTCTGTTTCTATGTCTAAGTGACTCGTAGGCTCATCAAGAATAATAATTTCTCTATTACTTATTAGTGCTCTTGCTATAGCAATACGTTGTGCTTGACCACCACTTAATTCTTGACCACCTTCTCCTATCTTTGTTTCATAGCCTTCAGGTAGATTATTAATAAATTTATCTAATCCCACTAAAGAGTTACTTCATTTAAAATATTCATTAGTTATTTCCTCATTTGAATAAAAATAAAATATTATTTCGAATTGTATCAGGAAAAAAATATAGGGAACTGTGAAATATAAGAAATATTATTTGCCCAATTAATATTTTTCAAATTAGTTTTTTTCATTGTTAATTAATATTTCTCCGTCAGTCTGTTCATTAAATCCAGATAAATATTGAAATCAATGAAGTTTTTACCACTTCCACTTTGTCCAACTAAACAAATTTTTCTCACCCTATATTTATTGACATAGAAATATTTTCAAGTATTTTTTTATCGTCTTTTTCAAGAGTGATATCTACTAATTTAATACTTTCTACATTATCAATTGTTACTTTCTCTTTTAATATTTTTTTCTCATTATCTATAATCATTCTATTAATATCTTCATATGCCATTTGACCATCAAGTGTAGCATGATAGTCAGTTGCAGCCTGTTTCATAGGTAGGAAAAACTCAGGTGCAATTATTAATACAGTTAATGATGGTAATAAGAATGTACTTCCCATCAAGAAGTAAAATCCCTAATCTAACAGCTAAAAGAGCAATTGCAATCGTTGTTAAGAAATCTAGTGCAAAACTATTTAAGAATGCCACACTTAAAGTCTTCATTGTACTTTGTCTATATTCTTTATTTTTCTTTTCCATTATTGGTAGGTAGTTTTTACTTACACCTAAAAACTTCAGAGTTTCAACCCCTCTAATTGTATCTATAAAGTTGTTAGATAATGCCCTATATTTTTTTATATTGTCGATTCGCCATGTCTCTTGCATTTATACCTAATAAAAATCATAAAAAAATTACTATAACTGGTATAACGGATATTATCATTAGTGCAGAAACATAATCAGTATAGAATATAAAAAAATAACTATAAGAGTTGGTATAATCGCTCCTCTAATTTGCTTAGAAACATTTAGTTCAAAAGTATTGCTTTACTTTACCGATACCATCAATAGCTAAAGTCACTAATTTCCCAGAACCTTCTCTTGAAGCAAAAATCAGGTCCCAAATTAAAAATAACTTTGTAGTAATTTTTTTCTTAGTTCTTTCTCAAAAATCAATAGCATGTTTCTCCGTGAAAATATTGCTGTAAATGTAAAAAAATACAGTTCTAAATGTATAACCTATTAAAAAAAGAACACTGTCACGTACAACATTATCAAAATTTCTTTATAGAAAAAGCCCTACAATTGCTTTTAGCTAAAAAAAGCAGCTTGTATAATTATACAAGCTGCTTCCATTATTGATAATATTAATAGTGTCAATGTAAGACTTTTTTTAACAGGAAGTTTTAACTTTGCTTCCTTTTTTTTCATTGACTAATACTCCAATTCATCTTCTTTTGATAGTCGTTTTCTAAAAATAGAATATGACCAAACTTGATATCCTAAAACAAATGGCAATAAGAATAAAGCAACTATTGTCATAAGTCTTAGTGTATAAATTCCGCTAGCAGCATCATATATAAATAGTGATTGTGTGACATCATTACTATTTATGATAGCTCTTGGGAACATTCCAGCGAAGACGCTCAGAGTTAAGAACGCTAATGTACCAGAAGTACATAAGAATGCTTTAAGATCTTTTCCTTGGAAAGTTTAATACAAATGATACTACGAAAGAATACTACTGCAATAACAGCTAATATTAATCCAATGTAGTAATTTCCAGTGAAAATATCTGTTTTAAATAATGCCCAAATTGCAAATATCAATGTTACAATTGCCGCGAATGGGAACAATAATGCTGATGTAGCACGTGCTGCATTTCTTAATTCACCTGTAGTTTTTAGTGCTAAGAATTGAGCTCCGTGAACTAACATTAATAATAACATCATTATTCCGCCTAAAATTGTAAATGGTGATAATAACCCTAGGAATCCATCAACAAGATTTTTTCCTTTGTCAAGATTTGCACCAGTCATAAAGTTAGCTACAGCTACACCCCATAATACTGGCGGTAATAAGCTACCAATAAACATTGCGAAGTCACAAGCTTTAATCCATTTTCTATTATCCCCTAATTTACCTCTAAATTCAAATGATACACCTCGTAAGATTAATGCTACTAACATTAAAACAAAGGCAATATAGTATCCCACTGAATAATTTACCGTACCAGATAGGGAATGCTGCAAACATTGCTCCACCATCCAGTTAATAGCCAAACTTCGTTGGCATCCCAGAAATGGTCCCATTGTATTGAAATAAACACGTTTTTCAATATCATCTTTTCCAAGTAGTTGAGCTAGTACCCCAACTCCAAAAGTCATAACCTTCTAATACGAAAAACCCTGTGAATAATACTGTAATTAGTAAGAACCATATATTTGGTAATGCTACTGACCAATCCATACTATGCTACCTCCCTTACAGTTACTTCTTTTTATTCATCATATGTTTGAATAGAACATATTGTGCTATTCCAAGAATTGTATATAGTACACAAAATACTGATAATGAGAATAGTACTGATGCTCCTGAGTTTGGTGAAACTCCAGATTCAGTAGTCATTACACCGAAGATTAAGAATGGTTGACGACCCATCTCAGCCATAATCCATCCGCAAGCAGTTGCTACTTCAGCAACTAATAGCATCCACGGCATTAATTTTAAGAACCAACGTTTCTTAATTTCTGTACCTCTAAATGAGAAAATAGTTCCAAGAAGTGATACTAAGAATAAAATACATGCTGATCCTGACATAATTCTAAATGAATAATAAATAGTTGGAACATGTGGCGTATAATCGATATGTTTCCCAACTACTGGATAGTATTTCTCATCCATTTCTTTTTGAAGTGTCTTCATACCTTTTAAGCTTCCCTCAAATTTATCGTATGATAAGAAACTTAATAACCCAGGCACTTCCATATAGTGATCTGCTTTTTGTTGTTTTTGATCAATTTTAGCTAAAACTGAGAATGGCGCCGGATTTCCAGTATCTTCATATAATGCCTCAGCTGCTGCAACTTTCATAGGATATTCTTTAACCAAATATTGCATTTGAGAATGTCCTGTCCAAAGTAATCCAGTAGAACCTATTAAAGCTGCAACTATTGATACTTTAAATGCTTTTCTAAAGATTGCAACTTCATGCTTACGAACCATTTTCCATGCTGCAATACCTGCGATTGTAAATCCTCCGACAGTAATTGCCATTGTTATAACGTGAGGGAATTGATTCCATAAGTATGGGTTTTTAATAATTGCAAAGAAGTCTACCATCTCTGCTTTTGTACCAATTACGTTATTTTCTACATATTTAACACCTACTGGATGTTGCATAAATGAGTTAGCAGATAAAATCCAAAATGCTGACATTACTGTACCTATTCCTACTAACCAAATACACATCGCATGTAGTTTTTTATTAATTTTCTCCCAGAGAAAATCCAAATACCTATAAATGTTGATTCAAGATAGAATGCTAATAATGCTTCTATCGCAAGTGATGGTCCAAATACATCTCCTACGAATGAAGAATATTCTGACCAGTTCATACCAAATTGGAACTCTTGCAAGATACCTGTTACAACACCAACTGCAAAGTTAATTAGGAATAGGTGCCCAAAAAACTTAGTTATTCTTTTGTAATGCTCATCGCCTGTTTTAACATAAATACTTTCAAAAATCGCGATTAAGAATACCATACCTATAGTGATAGGTACGAAGAAGAAGTGGAACACTGTTGTTGCTGCGAATTGTATCCTAGCAAGTAATAGTGGATCCAACATGAACATACCTCCTTTTAGATTTATATTATATTTTAAGTAAATATTACATTATTCATTGTATAATATATATGGAAATATTTCAAAAATAAAAAAATGCTAAAATATAGCATAAAACTACATTTTAACATCTTTTTGTTCACATTTTAGACACAATACTACTAGAAATCATTGACTTATTAAGTATAATTCACATTATTTTTTTATTAATTATGTGTAACACCTAAAAGCTAAACTAATACACAAAATTAGTAACACTATAATACAAATACGTCACAAATTTATAATCTTTTTCTTTCAATATAAACAACAAGTAGATCCTAAAATTCTTAAGACTGGGTGTTAATATCAAAAGCAAAAAAATTCCCAAACATCATATATGAATAATGGTCAAATCTAAACAAATCCTGTTATCATTTCTTGAAATGTATATCTCTCTATCGATAGATTTTACTCACTGTATCAGATACAAATTGTTAATATAATACCTACTAATATTAAAAACGAACTAAAATACACACCAGCTTTTAAAATATTAGAGATAGTAATTGTAATATCTTTTTCTCTCTTCATTTACAATACCCCCACTCCTTTTAGAGAACATATTAATAATAGTAAATAATAAAGATTGGTAAAAAAATATATCTAATATACTTTCGCCTCTAAATGTTGCATCACTTTTGCTCCTGTTCTTGAACCTATTAGAGTACCAACAGCTATTGGTGCAGCTATCATAGGATTAATTGTTCCATTAAAAAAGTATATTAATGCACTTGCTGTAGCAGTTACTCCCATCATAAAATTACTTGTCGCAGTGCTTGCTTTTATTGGGAGTTTCATATAATTATCTAAAGCAATTACTTTAAAAGCACCACTTCCTATTCCTAGTAAACCACTAGCAAAACCAGCACCGAACATGACTAAAGAGCCCTGAGGCACATTATCTACATTGTACTCTACCATTTGTCCAGTAGCTTTATCATAATACGCAGAATTTAATCGATATTTATCTGCATACTTATCATTTTTTACAACTTCTTCTTTAATTTTCTTCTTACTAATTAATCCTGTTTTCTTCAACATTCCATAAAATGAATTAAGTAAAATCAATGAAAAGAAGATATATAATAATTTTGAAGAAAAGACTCCTGCCATTAATGCACCAACAATTCCTCCTGCAGTTGTAAATATTTCAAGAAGCATACCTACTCTCATATTACTTACATGGTCTCTAACAAATGCTATTGCTGATCCACTACTTGTCGCTATTACTGCAATAATACTTGCTCCTATAGCATATTTTATATCTATACCAAACAAAATAGTTAAAGCTGGAGTTATTATCATTCCTCCTCCAATTCCAACAAGGGATCCCAAAAAAATCCTGCCAGAATAGCTATAACCATAAATTGTAGAAATTTCTACCATAATAACCTCACTTATCTAGTCTTTTGAATATATAATCAATACTTTTTTTATTTACATTTAAAAACTATATCCTTACCTTCTACAAATTCATTACTCGTTGCATTAGGTCTATCGAAAACTTAGGAGCATATTCTCTGCTTCATATTTTTGAATTTTTGATAGTCATAATAGTATCTTGATATATTGGAACAATAGAAAAAGTACTTATAATTTTTTTACTTGAAAAGCTTTACTTTCTCCACATTTTTGATACAAAAAAATAATATTATAATCATCCATTATTCTTAAATCTAAATTTATCATAATTATTATTTAATAATAAATATTACCAAAAAAATGATCTAATCTTTTACCTGTCGCTCCAAATAGATTAATTTTTCGATACTTTCAGGATATAACTTAATTATTTGTTTTAAAGGGCAAAGTCTGTATCCGTTTCATCCTGATTATCTTTTAACAAAAAAATTTTTTTAGAATAGTTTTTTTTACTTTACTTATTTGTTCATTACTAATAGAATCAAAAATCTCCACAGCTAATATCTGGTTTAATTCCATTTATCAATTAAATACAAAAGCTCCTCTATCTACTCCACACCATAAATTAGATTCAGGCAGTTCTTTTTGGGAAACTGCCCTCCTAACATTACATTCATTACATTATTATCTTCCCATTATCTTTAACAACTCACCTAAAGTATGTTTCTTATCTTCAGCTCCAAATAAAAATGAACCACAAACTAATAAGTCAGCACCTTTGTCACGACAAAGTTTTGATGTTTCCGTATTTACCCCACCATCAACTTGAATTAAAAAGTCATAATTATTTTTCACTCGAATATTAGCTAATTCTTCAATTTTTTCTAACATCTCAGGAATGAATTTCTGACCTCCAAATCCTGGATTTACTGTCATAATCAATACATAATCTAACTTAGGTAACAAATATTTAACTTGTTCAATTGGAGTCTGTGGATTTAAAACTATTCCTGCCTTTTTACCACAATTTTTAATAACTTGAATTACTCTATCTGCATGATTAGTTGCCTCTATATGAAATGAGACCATATCACAACCTGCTTGACAAAATCTTTCAACATAGTTTTCAGGGATTAGCAATCATTAAATGACAATCAAATATTTTATTTGTTTTTAGGTCTTATTGCCTCAATAATTGGAAAACCAAATGAAATATTGGGAACAAAATTCCCATCCATAACATCTATATGGAACATATCAATTCCTATTTCTTCAAGCTTATAATATCTCTTTCTAAATTTGCAAAAATCAGCTGATAAAATTGATGGTAGTATTTTTTTCATCTTTATTTCTCCTTTATATATTTTTCTTTTTTTGTGTTTCTTTTTTTCCTTAAATAATGCTTTATAATCATCATAACGACTTTGTAGTATAGCTTGCTCTTCTACTGCATGTTTAACTCCACATTGTATTTCTTCTATATGATTACAAGGTTTAAATTTACATTCATATTCAGCAAAATTCTTTAAATAAATATTGAATATCCTCTTTTTCTATAAATGTTAGATCCAATGATGAAAAAAACCAGGGGTATCTGCAATATAGAAATCATCTATTCTATAAAAATTCTGTATGTCTTGTTGTATGACGACCACGCCCTAAATGTTTTGAGATTTCTCCTGTTTCTATATCTAGATTACTAGAAATTTTTATTAATAAATGTTGATTTACCCTGCTCCTGATTGTCCTGATATTGAAACATATTTTTTTGAGAAACTAGATTTTTTTAAATTCATCAATATCTTCATTATTATTACTAAAAAAACGTTATATCCTATTTCTTTATAATAGTTCATTATTCTTTGAATATTTATCAAATTCTTCAGATGACAATAAATCTAGCTTTGTGAAATATAATAATTATCTCAACATTACTATTTTTCATTTAAACAGATTATCTTATTTAAAAAGTTTACTCGAGAAATCTGGATCTTTCACAGATACAATAATAACACTATAATCGATATTTGCCACTTTAGGGTCTCAATAGTTCATTTTTTTCTCTAGAATTTCTATTACATAACCTGTATTATTATCACTCATTTGAATTATAACATTATCACCAACTAATGGTGTAATATTATCATTTCTAAAATTCCCACGTGCTCGACAAGTTACAAGTTCGTCTTCACATTGAACGTAATAAAAACCACTTAATGCCTTTAATATTCTTTCCTTCTTTAGTCATTAATCCTCCTATACTTAATATATTATATACTCTTTACTTCTAATTTCAGCTTTAATTTTATCCGCTATCTTTCAACATTTCAATTGCATGTTCTTCAGAAATTTTTGTCATAGAGTCACCCGAAACCATTCTAGCAACTTCTTCAATTTTTTGTTCTTTATTTAATTCTTTTATCGATGTAATTGTTCTCTTATCTGTTACAGATTTACTTATTAATAAATTGGTATCTGCTAGTGCAGTAGTTTGTGGTAAGTGAGATATGCATAATACTTGAGAATCAACTCCTAATTGATACATTTTTTCTGCCATTCTTTGCGATACTCTACCACTAACTCCTGTATCAATTTCATCAAAAAAATAATAGATGTAGCTTCAATACTTCTAGAAAAAAATTATTTTTAATGCTAACATTACCCTAGAAAGTTCTCCACCAGATGCAACCTTAGATAAAGATTTTAATGGTTCTCCTAAGTTAGCACTTATCAATATTTTTTTACTTCATCTTTGACCGTCATTAGAAAACTCTTTTTTTCTCTAAAGTCTACTTTTTATTGTACTTTTATCCATATAAAAAAATTTTTAATTCTTCTTGAATTAATTTCTCTAAATTTTGAGCTGTTTCTTTTCTAATATTTAGTTAAATCTTTGAGCTATTACTTTTTAATTCTCTTTTCTATTCTTTTTACGATCTTCTAAATAATTTTTCAAAATTTTTCTTCATAATTTTCTAGTTCTTCTAACTCTTCTTTTAATAGTTTCTTTAAAAAAACTATTAATTCATTTCAAATGGTTTAGAATATTTTTTTTCTCAAGAGTTTTAATTTTATCCAATCGATATATTAATCTGATCTAGTTTTTTTCTTCATCATATTCAATTTCATCTGTATAACTAGAGACTTCATATTTTCAAATCATCTAAATATATAGTATAAATTTAGTAATTTCTTCATATTTTTTTCTTCAAAATTTGAGTTGTATCTAGTTAATTCACCTAAACTTAGATCTAATATCTGCTAATTTAGATAGTATTCCATATTCTCCATCAATTCCATCAGTAATACTATAAGCCAAGGTATTTACTTTTTTTCAAAAATTTTTCCAAATAGTCTATATCTTTTTCTAGGACTAAATCTTCATCTTTCTTTAATTTCATTTGAGCTAATTCTTGATATTGAAATTTTTAAAAAAATCAACCTTTTGTAAAGACATCACTTTCTTGTTGTTTTAAATTTTCTATTTTTTTCATTAATTAACTTGTATTCTTTATATTTTTTTCTTGATAATTCTTAAAAAAATTGGATTAATATTTTCTTTATTAAATGAATCAATTAAACTAAGATGATTTTTTTCAACCAATAAAAATTTGATTATCATGCTGCTCATGAATATCTAATAAATATGCTGATATTTTTTTAGGGTAGATAAATTAACTATTGTCCCATTTACTCTGACAGACACTTTTCCCACTGTTATATATATCTCTTCTGATTATAATAACTTCATCTTCAATATCTAAATCCAACTCTTTAAAAAAATATTAACAACAGCTTTATTTTTTAGGAAAATCAAAAACTCCTTCTACACTTGCCTTTTCTTCACCATATCTTATGTAAGAAGTAGATGTCCTTTGCCCTGATAACTGTGAAATAGCTGCTAAAATCATAGATTTTCCTGCACCAGTTTCTCCACTAAGAACAGTTAATCCATTTTTCAACTCTATAGTAGCATTTTCTATAATTCCAAATTGTTTTATATTTAATTGAATTAGCACACCTAAACCTCCTATTTAAAATGATTATGAGCATTATTGATAATATGCTCAATATTAATATTTTTATTTTCTATTAATTTTTTTCAGAATTATATTTTTAGAATCATAAGAAACTCAATATTTCCCTCTCCCCCTGTAATTGGAGAATACGAAAAATTAATCATACTAAACCCTACACTGTTCGCCAAAAGGAGCACCTTCTCCACTACTTCAATTTGAGTTTTTTTATCTCTTACTATTCCACCTTTACCTACTTTTTCTCTTCCAGCTTCAAATTGTGGTTTAACTAATGCACAAACTTCTCCACCATCTTTAATAATCTCTGAAAGATTAGGTAAAATTAATGATAATGAAATAAAAGAAACATCAATCGATGCTATATCTATATCAAAAACATCAAAATCTTCTTTCACAGAATGTCTAAAGTTAGTCTGTTCCATTACTTTCACACGCTCATCAGTTCTTAATTTCCAAACTAATTGATTAGTTCCAACATCCAATGCATAAACGAACTTTGCTCCATTTTGCAAAGCACAATCAGTAAAACCACCAGTAGAAGATCCTATATCTAACATTACCTTATCTTTAACATCAAATCCTAATTCATTTATAGCTTTTTCTAGTTTTAATCCACCACGACTAACGTAGGGCATTTGTTTACCTTTTATTCTTAATTCCGCTGTTGATTCAACTTTTTCTCCAGCCTTATCTATTCTTATATTATCATTAAAGACAATTCCTGCCATAATTGCTCTTTTTGCTTTCTCTCTTGATTCAAACAATCCTTGATTAACACAAAGGACATCTGCTCTTTCTTTTTGCCATAAATACCTCTTTAAATTACTAATACATTTATTATTATAATTATTATCTATTTAATTTTACCATATTAATATTTTTTTCGCTATGTGTTAAGATATTTTAATAATAAATTTTTAAAAATAATTTATCTAAAAATAAAAAAACTTATCGTAAACGCGTTATGTTTAACAATAAGTTTTCACTATTTATATTTTATGCATACTTTCTATAAATTTCTTCAGCATACTTAGTTCGTTCATCAATTGCTACTACCCCAGCTCTTTCGAAATACTTTTCAAAGACTGCTGTAGCTTCTTTTACATTATTTATTCGTTTAAAACTAGAATAATTATATTTTCCAAATGACATTTTTTGCATTTCTACAATACTAAATCTAAGTTGTCCTTCTAAACTAGATGCAGCATAATTGTTTTTTTATTCAACCAAGTTACAAGATTTATTCTTCTTGCAAAACTCCATTGAGCAATTCCAAATCCAATATTATTTCCTCTTTCTACAATAGATGGATTCATTCTGCTTTCTCTCATATAATTCCCTAATATACCTGCTGTAGCTTCTTTACTAAATCCTTGTGAAATATAAAAATTCCACGCTTTTTCTACATTATTACTTCCTACTATCTGTGTTTGATTAGTTGCTTTTGTTCTAGCTTCACAATATTGACTAGTAAATGTTATCATACTTAATGCTACAACAAAAGCAGTTATTATAAACAATCCTCTTTTTTTATGTTAATATTATTTATATTTATTGTAATCACTCCTAACGTATTATTATAAGAGTATTCTATCATCTCTAATTAATATTAACTTAAAAAGTACTTTAAATTAGTCTCTTTTTAATTACAATTTCTAATATATTTAAGAATTTTTAGTGTGCTTTTTCTTAGCTTTATAGTTTATATATGTTAATTCTACTATTATCATAGTTTTTCTCAAAAGACTATTTTCAGCATATACTTTTTTTAAAAGAATCATTTTATTTATACTTATGAATATTTTTTTATAAATTTCCTCAGCATTTTTTTATCCGCTCTTCTAAAAGCAACTACCCCAGCTCTTTCATAATATTTCTCAAATAAAATTGTTGCTTCTTTTACATTATTTACTCTTTTAAAATCATTATACTTATATTTTCCAAACTTTCATTTTTTCCATTTCCATGAGACTAAAAATTAAGTTGGCCCTCTAAACTAGATGGTAGAAAATCATTTTCTTTTGTCCACTTTTTCTAAATCTGTTCTTCTAGAAAAAAACTCCATTGTGCAAGTCCAAAACCTATGTTATTTCCTTTCTCCTCAATTGTAGGATCCATTTTACTTTCTCTCATATAATTTCCTAATATTCCAGCTGTAGCCTCTTTACTAAATCCTTCAGCTATATAAAAATTCCAAGCTTTCTCTATGTTATTACTTCCAGTTAACTGTCTTTGAATAATAATTTTTGATTTTCCATTATAATATTCCCCTACCAAAAAAATGCACCACATAATAACAAAAAGATTGCCATAAATATTAAAAGTAATCTTGCTCTTATTATCTCTATTATTATATTTTTTTGTTTTGTTTTGGATTTACTTTATTATTTTTTTTGATTTTTTTCTTCTATTTTCACCTTTTTTTAGGTATCTTATTACTTTTTAATTGTTTTTTTCACTCCTGTAAAATAAAATATAGAAACTTAGTATAACATAATGCTATACTAAGTTCTATAAATAACTATTTTACTTTTTTTATGTTCCAAATATCTTTTGCATATTCTTCAACTGAACGGTCTGCAGAAAAGATACCTGCATTAGCTGTATTAATAAGACTCATACGCCCCCATTTTTTTCTTTATCAATATAAGTTTCTGCAACTCGTTCTTGGGCAGCTACATAGCTCTCAAAGTCAGCTAAACACATATAATTATCTTGAGTTAATAAGTAATCTACAATGAAAACTAAAATTCATTCCACCTACAGTCATCGTTCTAATGAAATCTAACGTATTTTTAATTTTTTCTGAATTCATATAGTATTCCCAAGGTTTATATCCTTGACGGTTTAATTCTTCAACTTGAGGAGTTTCTAAACCAAAGATAAATATATTTTCATCTCCAACCGCTTCATGTATCTCAACATTCGCTCCATCAAGAGTTCCGAGAGTCAATGCTCCATTTAACATAAGTTTCATATTACCAGTTCCACTAGCTTCTTTTCCTGCTTGTGAAATTTGTTCACTGACATCAGCTGCAGGAATAATTTTTTCTGCTAGCGTAACTTTGTAGTCTGGTAGGAACACGACTTTTATGTATTCACGTACTAATTCATCAGCTTCTATCATTTGTGATATTGAATGAATGAATTTAATTATATTTTTAGCCATTTGATAACCTGAAGATGCTTTAGCTGCAAAAATAAATGTTCTAGGCACTGGTCGCAATCCATTATACTTTAATTTCACGATATAAGTAAACAATGTGTAAAGCATTTAATAATTGACGTTTATACTCGTGAAGTCTCTTAACTTGAACATCAAATATTGAATCAGTATTCACTGTTATACCAGTGGTATTCTGTATATACTTAGCTAATTGTTCTTTTTTTAATCTTTCTTAATTTCTAATAATTTGTTAGTTACTTTTTTTATCATCTTTATATTTATTTAATTTATCTATTTTTAGATAAATCTTTAATAAAATCATTTCCGATAAGTTCTTTTAAATATTCAGCAAGCTCAGGGTTTGCTTGACCTAACCATCTTCTATGTGCAATACCGTTTGTAACATTTCCAAATCTAGTAGGATACAACTCACAAAATGCTTTAAAAGTAGATTCAACTAATATTTCACTGTGTAGCTTAGATACTCCATTAACATGGTGACTTCCTACTATCGAAAGGTTAGCCATTCTAATTTGATTATCATAAATAATTGCTGTTTCAGCTAATGTGTAATCTTTCACCTTGATCTATTACCCATTGACAGAATCTCTTATTAATTTCCTCAATAATTGAGTAAATACGTGGTAATAAAGGTCTAAATAGATCTACTGACCATTTTTCTAATGCTTCAGCCATAATTGTGTGGTTTGTGTAAGCAAATGTTTTTGTTGTAATATCCCATGCTTTATCCCATGAATAACCGTACTCGTCTAATAATAAACGCATAAGTTCAGGTACACCCATAGCTGGATGAGTATCATTTGATATGAAGAGCAACATGATCTGATAGGTTTTCAAGTGTCCCAAACTCATTATAATGATTTTTAAGAAGTTGTTGTAATGATGCACTAATAAAGAAGTATTGTTGCTTAATACGTAATTCTTTACCTTCATTTGTGCTATCTAGCTGGATATAATAATTTTGAAATTGATGAAGCAATTGCTTCTGCTTCAGAAGATTTTGAATACTCACCACGTTCAAATAATTTCATATTGAAAACCAGTTTTTGCTTTTGCTTCCCATAAACGAAGAGTGTTTACTGTGTCAGTTTTATAGCCTGAAATTAGTAAATCATACGGTTCAGCTTGAATAGAAGTATAATCTTTATGTTCAACTACAAATCCATTTTCTGTTAATTTTTCTTCTACTCGTCCATAAAACCTTACTTCTACCTCTTCATCATTACGATATACAAGTCCATATTTACCTAAATCTAACCAATAATCTGGAAATTCTTGTTGCCAACCATTATTAATTACTTGTTTGAAAATTACCATATTCGTATAATATAGAAAATCCAGTCACTGGATAATCACTGCTAGTTAAAGCATCTAAATAACATGAAGCAAGACGACCTAAACCTCCATTCCCTAATCCTGGATCTGGCTCTATATCATAAATCTCATCTAAATTAAATTTATTTTTCATCAAGATATTCCTTAACATCATTTTCTAATCCTAGATTAAATAGATTATTTCTTAATGTTCTACCAACAAGAAACTCCATTGACATATAGTAAGCTCTTTTTTTGTTTTGTTTTTCAACTCTTGTTCATAAGAAAAATTTCTTTTCTGATAGATCATCTCTTACTGTACTCATTAATGCTTCATAGACTTGACGTTTACTTGCATTTGAGATAGTTACCCCAAATTGTCTTTTAAGATACTTCTCTAGTTTTTTTCTACGAATTTTTTTATTCTTCATTAAAATTCTCTCCTATAATTTTTTTATCGTTTATTGTACCACAATTATACTATTTCATTATACATATTTATATATTTTAGTGCAGATTTTTTCCAACTTACATCCTGTTTCATTGTGTTTTTCATTATCTTGTTCCAATTATGTCTTTCTTGATAATAGCAATATGTTGCTCTATAAACTGCATCTAACATATCATATGCATCAAAGCTTTCAAATGTAAATCCTGTTCCATACTTACCATCAAATGGTTCTACAGTATCACGTAATCCACCTACTCTATGAACGATAGGAACAGTAGCGTACCTCATTGAAATTAACTGAGATAAACCACATGGTTCTGTCTTAGACGGCATTAAGAACATATCACATGAACTATATACTTTCGACGACATTGCTGATGAGAACATTATTAAGCTACGAACTTTATCATGACGTCTATATTCTAATGCACGAAGTGCATCTTCATAATGACTATCTCCAGTTCCTAAAATTACTAACTGCGCACCTGTTTTTAATATTTCATCTGCAACATGTAAAACTAAATCAATTCCTTTTTGATGTGTTAAACGTGTAACCATACCAATCATCGGTATATTCTCATTAACTTCAAGGGCAAGTTCTTCTTGAAATTTTAATTTGTTTTCTACTTTGTCTTTTAAAGTACTTATACTGAAGTTTTTATATATATGCTCATCAGTTTCTGAATTGAAACTTTATCTATATCTAAAGCCATTAACAATACCATGTAGTTTTCCTTGTTCAATTTTTTTAGAATGCTATCTAAATCCATAAGAGAAAATATGGATCTAATATTTCATGTGCATAAGTTTCACTAACAGTACTTATTCTATTTGACAATTGGATTGCACCTTTTAGCAAGTTCAAATCACCATTATAAATAAGTGCATCAAAATATTTATTATCTAGTCCAAATAAATTACCCATTTCATATGGATTAAATCTACCTTGGAATTCTATATTATGAATAGAAATGACACTCTTTAATATCTTTATAGAAAGTCTAAATCCTCTTGATTTAAAAATCATCAAGATAAATAATAGATAATGCTGTATGCCAGTCATTAGCATTTAAAAACATCTGGTTTATAATCAATAAATGGTAATATTTCTAATGCTGCTTTTGAAAAGAATGCAAATCTTTCACCATCATCATCTTGTCCGTATACACTACTTCTATTAAAATAATGTTCATTATCAATAAAAATAATATTTTACACCATTAACTTCTGTTTCAAATATACCACAATAAATATGTCTCCAACCTAAATCAATAAAATATATATTGTTTGTATTGAAGATTATATTTTTCTCTATCAATTGATGAGTATAATGGCAGTACAACTCTTGCTTCTACATTTTCATCTTGTAACGCCTTTGGTAGAGATCCAATAACATCACCTAATCCTCCAACTTTGACGAAAAGGTGCTGCCTCTGCTGCTACGAATAATACTTTCATTTTAAATTTCTCCTTATTCGTTATTTATATTTTACCTAAAAAATTTAGAGTTAGAGTAATCGAAATTACTACTTCTTTTATTATACTGTATTTTTTTATAACAAAAATCGAAGATTTATAAGCTCCCTATTACTCTAACTCTAATTATTATTCTACTACTTTATTTTTTTCTATAATAACTTGACAATTTTCTGTCCCTTTTAATTCAACTTTTTCTGATACTACTGCTGCTTTGTCAGAAATAACATAATCTATATATGCAGCCTTTTTAATTACAGTATTAGGCATTATTATTGAATTTCTTACAACTGCACCTTCTTCAATTACAACATCTCTAAATAGAATACTATTTTCAACAATACCATTAATTTCACAGCCATCTCCCAGTATTGAATTTTTTTTACAATAGCATTTTTCTCCATAAGTTGTTGGTACACTATCTTGAACCCTTGTAAGTATATCTGTTCCTGATAAGAATAGTTCTCTTAAAAATTTCAGGTTTTAAAAAGATCTCTATTAAAATTATAGTATTCTTGTACACTATTTATAGTTCTATTATAATTTTTTTAATTTCATATGAGAAAAACATTTAAACCATGTAAATTTTTTTAGAAATAAAATCTTTTAATATATCTTCCCATCCCTAAAGAAATTCCTTTTTTTGCAACCTCTTTAAATAATTCTTTAGACATAATATAAATTTTTTTGACTTGAGTTGCACATGTTTCATTATATCCTTGTGGATGGTACATTGAATCATAAACTTTTCCATTTTCATTAAAAATAATTTGTGATTCATAAGCTTGAGGTTTTCTGTAAGTATATGCTAATGTTACATCTGCATGTGTTTCTTTATGATATCTTAACATATCTTTAAAATCAACGTTCCCTACGATATTTCCATCTGCTAATATACAATATTCTTCTAATAAACCATCTACATAAAGTAATGTGTCTTCCAAAGCCTCAATCTTATTATGATTTACTCTGTTAGAAAGGTGATTTGACATTGGTGTTATAAATTTTAATCCACTATTTTTTCTATTTAAATCCCAGTCTTTTCCCCAACTTAAGTGATCCATTAAAGATTTATAATGATGGTTTGTTACAACTGCTATATTAGATACCTCTGCTTTAACTAGTGAAGATAACATAAAGTCAACCATTCTATATCTTGAGGCTACTGATAATGAAGCTAATGTTCTATTCCTCACTAATCCTTGTAAATCATCATTTCTATAATTATCTGCAAATAATACACAAAAAAAGCATTTACCATATTATTTTCCCTCCACTCTTATATTATTAGAAACAACCTCGTCTTTTTCCGATAACTGTAATTTGTTCTTTCCCTAATGTAATTTCTTTATTACCAACTTCTATATTCTCATTTTATTATTGCACCTTCTGCTATAATAGAATTATAAACTTTTGCACCTTTTCTTTAACTACAGCATCTTTGCATTATAATACTTCCCTACTACTTCTGCACCATCTTCAATAACAACTCCAGAAGAAATAATAGAATCTAAAACTGTACCAGAAACACTAGTTCCATCAGAAATCATTGATCGTTTAACATTAGCATTTTCACTTAAGTATTGTGGCATAACACCAGCATGACGATAGTAGATTCTCCATAATTTATCATCGATATTAAAACTTTCTTTAGCTTTAATTAAATCCATATTAGCTTCCCATAAACTTTCAATTGTACCAACATCTTTCCAATATCCATAGAATGGGAATGCATAAATGTTTTTTTATTTTCATTTAACATCATCGGAATAATATTTTTTTACCAAAAATCTTTTTTTCACTCAATTCATTTTCTTCGTCCCTAATTAAATATTCTTTAAGTTGTTTCCAACTAAAGATATAAATTCCCATTGATGCTTTAGTAGAGATTGGATTTTCTGGTTTTTCTAAAAATTCAGTAACTTTTAAATTGTCATCAGTATTTAAAATTCCAAAACGACTTGCTTCTTCAATTGGTACATTAATATGTGCAATAGTTAAATCAGCGCCCTTTTCCTTATGGAAATTTAGCATTTCCTTATAATTCATTTTGTAAATATGGTCACCAGATAATATAAGTACGTATTCAGGATCATATTGTTCAATATATTTAATATTTTGGTAAATTGCATTAGCTGTTCCTTTATACCATTCACCTGTTTTTCCTGCTGTATAAGGAGGCAGTATTGATAATCCCACCATCCATTCTATCAAGGTCCCAAGGTGAACCATTTCCCATATATGAGTTTAACTCTAAAGGCATAAACTGAGTTAGAACTCCTACTGTTGAAATTCCTGAGTTTGCACAGTTTGAAAGAGGAAAATCAATAATTCTATACTTTCCTCCAAATGGAACTGCTGGTTTTGCCATATCCTTTGTTAAAACTTGAAGTCTTGTTCCTTGACCTCCTGCCAATAACATAGCTACGATTTCTTTTTTACGTCCCATAAATTAGACCCCCATTCTATAAATTTTTTATTTTTTCTCAATATACATAGTCGAAAATGCTGGTATGTTAACATTTAATGTATATTCAAAAATCTTTAGTTTTCTTATTAATTGTTTTTTTAAATTTCTATTTTTGTAATGCACTTCCATCAAATTTCTTAGCATCTGAATTTAATGCTATTTTATAACTTCCCCAAGTATTTACTCCTATTGGGTAAGAATACAAGCTTTGACCTGAGAAATTACTAATTACTAAAACTTCTTTACCGCTGTTATCAATTCTAGAAAATGCAAATATATTATTTAACATTATCATCTACTACATGCCATCTGAATCCATGCCAGTTACAATCATTTTGCCAAAGTGCTGCAGTATTCTTATAATATTTATTTAATTCTTTCACATAGCGGTGTGTAAATCCATGTTTAGGATATTGTAGCAAGAACCAATCTAATTGTCTTTCTTCATCCCATTCAATAAACTGAGCTATATCAATCCCCATAAATGCTAGTTTTTTCCCAGGATGAGCATACATATATCCTAAGAATGCTTTTAAGCTTGAGAATTTATCTTCGTACGCTACTGGGTTTTTATCAATTAATGATTTTTTTCCATGAACTACTTCATCATGAGAAATTGGTAAAATATAGTTTTCTGAAAAAGCATACATCATAGAAAACGTAAATTTATTGTGTGAATCTTTTCTAAAGAAAGGATCCACTTCTATATAATCAAGACTATCATTCATCCATCCCATATTCCACTTGAAGTCAAAACCTAGTCCACCCTGGTCTACACCTGCAGTTACTTTTGGATAACTTGTTGATTCCTCAGCAATCATTGATACACCCGGATATTTTTCTTTCACATAAAGATTTAAATTCTTTAAGAATTCTATTGCTTCTAGATTTTCAAAACCTCCATGTATATTTCTTGCTGATTCATGTTCCTCACGGCAATAATTTAAGAATATCATTGAGCTAACAGCGTCAACTCTTAAACCATCTATATGATATTTTTCTAACCAGTATACAGCACTAGAAGTTAAAAATGACATAACTTCATTTCTTCCATAATCGAATACTCTTGTACCCCAACCTTTATGCTCCATTTTTCTAGTATCAGAATATTCATAACAGCATGTACCATCAAATTCATAAAGACCATGTGCATCTTTTGTAAAATGCCCTGGAACCCAGTCTAAAATAACCCCTATATTGTTTTGATGACACTTATCTACAAAGTACATAAAATCTTCTGGTGTACCATATCTTGATGTTGGTGCAAAATAACCTGTAGCTTGGTAACCCCACGATTTATCATAAGGATATTCTGTAACTGGTAATAATTCAACATGAGTATAACTCATATCTTTTACATATGGAATAAGTTCCTCTGCTAATTGGCGGTAGCTTAAAGGATTTCCATTTTCATCATAACGCCATGAGCCTATGTGAACTTCATATATATTCATAGCTTCATGATATGGAACTCTTCTTTTAGTCATCCACTTCTCATCATTCCATGTATAATCAGGTAAAGAATAGACTTTTGAAGCTGTTTTCGGTCTTGTTTCAGCATGTACAGCATATGGATCAGCTTTCCAAATTTCCTGTCCATAACTAGATATTATTACATACTTGTATGCGTCAAACTCCTTTATATTTTCAATAGTAACTTCATAAATACCTTTATCATTTATTGGTGACATTTCATATTTTCTGGCATCCCAATCACAAAAATCACCTGTCACATATACTTTTTTTGCATTTGGTGCCCAAACTCTAAATGTACATTTATCATCTACCAAGAATGAACCTAAAAAATCATAAGAATGATAATTTGTTCCTTCGTGAAATAGATATTCTGCCATACTATTATTCATTGTATAACCCCTCTAAATTAAATAAAAAGTTCTTTTTTGCGAACGCTTTCTTTTTGTTCAAAAAAATCAAATATAAAAAAATAAAAAAACATTTCTTTTATTTTTTTATACATTTTCATTATAACATACATAGTATATTTAGTAAATTAATTTCTTAACTTACATTAAAAATTTTTTTATATTCTTTACATTAACACTATAATAATAAAATTAAATATTAACATTTCAAAAGTTTTACATTCTTCTTTTTTTTATTATACAATGTATATGAAATTAATTTATATAATAATTATTTAGGAGATAGCTATGTTAATCTATAACCCTATTCACAACAAAAAAACCTAGTGGTGCAGTCACTAATAAAGACTTTGTAAATTTTGATATTTTTTTATTAAAGAGAATTTTTTTATTTTAATGACTTACGTATTATTTTTAAAAAAATGAATTTACTGGAAACTATATATCAGAAAGTTTGAAATTCGTCGAAAAAAACTGAGAATGATTATCTTAAATATTCTATAAAAATTAGATCCTTTTTGATATAGGTTTATATTACTATCATTTTGAAGTTCATTTTGATAGTTTCACAGCTTATCTAAAAAAATGATAATTTAAATTCTAAATTGGTTCAAAATTCTGACGAACTTCCTGATTGGCAACTTACAGTTTATGATTATAACTTCACTACCCCAGATTGGTATAAAAGGTACTATAATGTATCAAATTTTCCCAGATAGGTTCAAGCGCAGTGATAAATACAAAGCAACTATTGCGAAAAACGAAGAAACAAGAATCCGCCATGATAATTGGAATGACATTCCTCACTCTTCTATTACACATGAAAATTATGGTGCAAAAGATTTCTATATGGGTAACCTTTTTAGGTATTGAAGAAGAAAAAAAGATTATTTTAAAAAAACTAAATATAGAAAGTATATACTTAAATCCTATTATGGAAAGCCCTGAAAATCACAGATATTCTACAGCAGATTATTTTAATGTTGATCCGTATTTCGGTACAAATGAGCAATTTGAAAAAAATTTTTGTTCAGATTTCAAAAAGATAACATTAGAATAATTTTTAGATGGTGTCTTTAGTCACACCGGTTCTGATAGTATTTACTTTAATAAATACAATAACTATAATAGTGTTGGAGCTTATAACTCTCAAAATTCACCTTACTATCCTTGGTTTGATTTTAATAACTTTCCTAATGGATATCATTCATGGTGGGGATTCGATAATTTACCAACAGTAAAAAAAGAAAATAAAGAATACAGTGATTTTATCAACAACAAAGATACAGGAGTTGTTAATTACTGGCAAAAACTAGGGATTTCTGGATGGCGTCTAGATGTTGCAGACGAATTCCCTGATGAATTCCTAGATAGAATTAGGGAAAGTGCCAAATATTATGATAAAGATGCACTTATCATAGGTGAAGTATGGGAAGATGCAACAAATAAATTTTCTTATAATACTCGTCGTAGATATTTTTTAGGTAAACAACTCGATAGTGTTATGAACTATCCTTGGAAGGATGCTATTATAAACTTTGTAAAAAATAAGGATGCAGTTAGTTTTACAACAGAAATTTTAAAATTAGTAGAAAATTACCCACGTCCTGCTCTTGACTGTATAATGAACCTACTAGATAGTCATGATACTGAACGCGTTTTAACATTACTTGCTTTTGATAATCCAGAAAGTGTACCAGTGGAGCAACGTCCAACTTATAAATTATCTACAGAGCAATATCAAAGAGCTAAATCTCTTTTAAAATTTGCTAGTTTTATTCAATTTACACTACCTGGTGTTCCTTGTATATATTATGGGGATGAAATTGGTATGTACGGTTTTAGAGATCCTTATAATAGATTAGGTTTTTACTCACGATAATATTGATAAAGATTTACTAAATCATTATATTGAATTATCTTCATTCCGTAATAAAAAAATAAATCTGAATTTATCACGAACTTTGAATGGGTTTATACAAAAGATAATTGTGTTGCATACAAAAGAAATAATATACTTTGTGTAATTAATCTTGATACTAAAGCTCACTTTATTGAAAAATTATCATGGAGAAAAAAATTATTTGGTAATAATGATATCTACTCTACACCATTTGGGAATGATAGTGCCACCAAACTCATATTCAGCTATTAAAATTATTTAGATTATAAAAAAAGTGGAAATTATAAAAATAATTTCCACTTTTTTTAATAAGATATACTTTATACTTATCCAGAGTTTCTAAGTCCTGTCGCTACTCCATTTATAGTAATATGAATTGTATTTATTTGAGATTCAAGTGTTTCTGCTTCTCTTGCTCTTCTTATAAGCTCTATTTGTAATAGATTCAACGTATTGAAATATTGTAATCTATTTTTCTAAACTCTTTAGTTAAATATGTATTATCTTCTAAAAACTCTTTATGCTCTGAAATATCTAATACTACTTGTTTAGTTAATTTCCATTCTCTTAAAAATTTCATTATAAACTTCTTTTGTTTTCATCATCTTTACATAAATTAGCATACTCTTTTTGCTATTTTCCATATCTGATTTAGACATTACCATATCAACGTTAGATAGTAATGAAGTGAAGAATGGCCAATCTTTATACATAGTACGTAATTTATCTATATTGCCACTTTCTTTATTTATGAAATTAGAAAATGCAGTACCTACACCATACCATCCAGGAAGCATAATTCTACTTTGTGACCAAGAAAATACCCAAGGAATAGCTCTTAAACCACCAATATCTGTAATTTTCTTACGTGATGCAGGACGTGAGCCAATATTTAAGCTTGATACTTCTTTAATTGGTGTTGCTTCGAAGAAATAATTATAAAAATTAGGATTTTCAAAAACTAGTTTTCTATACGTTTTATAACTATCTTCCACAATTTCATCCATCATTTCCTTAATCTCTGGGATATCTCTAATATCTATATTAACCATATCTGCATTCATTCTTTCGATTACTGCTGAGAATAATGTTTCTAAATTATAATAAGCGGCATCTTTATTACCATATTTAGCAGCTATTATTTCTCCTTGTTCAGTTAAGCGAATTCTGTCTTGAACACTTCCTAAAGGTTGAGAAATTATGGCATCATAACTTGGACCGCCACCACGACCTACTGTTCCTCCACGACCATGGAAAAATGTTATTTTTATACCATGTTTATTTCCTAATGATGAAAGGTCTTGTTGAGCTTTATATAATGACCAGCCTGATGATAAATATCCACCATCTTTGTTACTATCCGAATAACCAAGCATTATTTCTTGATAATCTTTATTATCTTTTACCCATTTTTTAACAATATCTAAAGCTAAGTAATTATCCATTATTTCATATGAATTTTCTAAGTCCTCAATTGTCTCAAATAATGGAACTAGTTGTAATCTCGCAAAATCACTTCCAACTAAACCTACTTCTTTTAACATAATTGCCAATTCTAATAAATCAGAAATACTTGTCGTATGTGAAATAATATTTTGTTTTATTATATTATTACCTAGTTTATCCTTAAGTTCTCTTGCTGTTTTTAAAAATTAACAATTCTTTTTTTAATTCTTCGGATTGTTTATTTTCATCATTTATGCTTAATGGTCTTGGATCTTTTTTTAGTATATTTAATAATAAATCACATTTTTCACTTTCTGATAGCTCACTATAATTATTTTTCTATGTTAGCACTTTTTAAGTAATTCTGCTACACAAGCTTCATAAACACTTGAATCTTGTCTCATATCTATACTAGCTAAATAAAAAAACCAAATATTTTTTTACAGCACTTAATAATTCTTCAAAATCACCTTTTATTAATGTTTCACCATTATTTTTCTAATAATGAATTTTTTTAATAATTAGTAAATCTTGTTCTAACTCTTCTGCGGTTAGATATTTTTCATCATTATCTTCATTATTAAGTAAGTATTTTTTTTAGTGTTTAATAATTTTTTTCTCTAATGTAATAAATTGCTTTTCTATAGTATTCCTTTTCTCTATAAACTGATGAGTCATTAGATTTGTCAGCCAATTTGTCTTAAGTCTTCACTTTCTTTAATTAACTGAGACGACATAGAAAAAGTTCTATATAAAATATTTAATTGATTCATATAGTAAGTAATAATTAACTCACATTGTTTCATTGCAGATAATTTTTAATGTATCTGCTGTAACAAATGGATTCCCATCACGGTCTCCACCAATCCACATACCCATCGTAATGGGTGTTTCATTTACTAAATCAATAGAGTTTTCTCTTAATAATTTCTTGTATTCTATCATTAATTTTGTTATTGCTTTAATAAAGGATCTATTATAATACTCTAATACATTTTGTAATTTCATTAGCAACTTTTTAATTTTTTTCTCACGAATTATATCACTTTGAAGCAATATTTCAATATGTTTTTTTGTAAATCTTCTTTCCATTTGCTCTTATTTATTAATCCATTTTTTTAACATCTCTGTGTTTTCTTAATAAATTATGTATATTTTCAGTTAAATCCAATGTAGTTTTTTTCTTTGTACTTGTGTTGGATGAGCTGTTAGTACTGGAACTACATTAATATTATTTAGAATATTAGTATCTTTTAAATTCTTAATTGAATCAGATAATTTCCCAACATATGACTCTTCTGAATTATTTTTTTATAATTAACTTCAAATGCTAAATCAACATCTTCTGAAATATTAATAAGCAATGGTAGTGTTGAGAAGAAATTTTGCTATTATTTCCATTTCCTCTTGATTCAATGTTTTTATAATTTCATTTAACTCATCGTATTTTTTTACTATCAGCTAATTTTTTTTAACTCAACTATTTTTATTAAATGTAACTGTTGAAGTTATTTTCTTAGTTGCTTCAAGTAACATATCTGTTAATAATTGTATTTCTTCTTCTACAATATTCTGATTTATGTTACTCTCTAATCTCATACTTTGCATTAAGATATACCTCTTTATTTTTTTATTTTGTATATAAATATACATGTAGTTAATTAGTATAAACTAAAAATTTAATATTAATAATACTACATATTCCATTATATATTTTTTTGCAATAAAAACAATTCATTTTCAAATAAACATTAATTTTTTTCTCTTTTCAATTCATAAAAAAACAGCCATTTTAAATATGGCTGTCTTTAAATTATTCTTCGTATATTTCTTCTTTAGCTGCTAGTGTAACTGTCGCTACTTTTTGGTCATCAACTAAATTAATTACTTTTACTCCTGTAGCTGTTCTACCTAATGTACTAATTGCAGATACATCAATTCTTATTATTATTCCTTGATCAGTCATTATCATTAAATCTTCATTTCCTGATACTGATTTTACTGCAACTATTTTTCCTGTTTTCTTAGTTACTTTGGCTACTTTAACACCTTTTACCACCACGGTTTATTACATTAAATTCTGTAGATTTAGAAATTTTTCCTATACCATTTTCAGTAACTGTTAAAATTTTCTTAGATTCATCTACTACTTCCATACCAATTACATAATCATCTGGAGATAGAGTAATACCTTTGACTCCGCGGCTAACACGTCCCATTTGACGTACTTTTTCAGCATTAATTCTTATAGCTTGTCCGTTTGCTGTAACAATCATAATATCTTGTTCATCAGTAATTCTTTGAACATCTATTAATGAATCACCTTCATCTAGTTTAAGTGCTATTTTACCTTTTTTAAGGATACTTGCATAGTCTCCTAATTTAGATTTTTTAACAATACCAAATCTTGTAGAGAACATTAAACTTGTACCTTCTTCTTGAAGGTCAGAAATAGCAATAATTGAGTTTACTTTTTCTTCTTTTTCTATCTCAAGTAAATTAATAATTGGAATTCCTTTAGATTGACGACTCATTTGATTAATCTCATATCCTTTTAATGTATAAACCTTACCTTTATCAGTAAAGAATAGGATATGGTCATGAGTAGAACAACTTAACATATAAGCTACATTATCCTCATCATTAGTTGTCATTCCATTAACCCCACGGCCACCACGACCTTGTGATTTATACGTACTAGCTGCTAAACGTTTAATGTATTGATTATGAGATAAAGTAATAATAATTTGTTCTTTTTCAATTAAATCTTCATTCTCTATTTGATCTACTTGACCTTCAATAATTACGCTACGACGTTTGTCTCCGAATTTCTCTTTTACTTCTAGTAATTCTTCTTTAACAATCTCAAGGACACGCTCAGGTTTAGCTAAGATATCTTCTAAATCTTCAATTAATTCCATAAGTTTTTTATACTCTTCTTCAATCTTATCTCGCTCTAAACCTGTAAGTCTTTGTAGACGCATGTCTAAAATAGCTTGTGCCTGAATTTCAGAAAGTGAAAATTCACTTATTAAACCACTTTTAGCTTCTTCAGTAGTTTGAGAACCACGAATTAAGCTTATTATTCTATCAATATTATCTAAAGCAATTCTTAATCCTTCTAAAATATGAGCACGTGCTTTTGCTTTATTTAGATCAAATCTTGTTCTACGAACAACTACTTCTTTTTGATGCTCTAGGTAATAATAAAGTACTTCTTTTAAGTTAAGAAGCTTTGGTACTCCATTAACAAGTGCAATCATGTTAACACCGAATGAACCTTGAAGTGGTGTTAATTTATAAAGATTATTTAATATTACATTACTATTTACATCACGACGTAATTCAATAACTATACGCATACCTTTTAGGTTACTTTCATCACGTAAATCTGTAATACCTTCAATTTTTTTATCACGAGCTAATTCAGCTATTTTTTCAACTAATTTTGCTTTATTTACTTGGTAAGGAATTTCTGTAATAATAATTCTTTCCTTACCATTTTTCATTTGTTCGATTTCTGTCTTACCACGCATAATAACTGAACCACGTCCAGTAGTATATGCTTTTACAATACCACTACGACCTAATAAATATGCACCTGTAGGAAAATCAGGACCTTTTATCTTAGTCATAAGTTCAGCAATTGTAATTTCAGAATTATCTGCTAAAGCAATAACACCATCAATAACCTCACCTAAGTTATGAGGTGGAATATTTGTAGCCATACCAACCGCAATACCGCTACTACCATTTACTAGTAAATTAGGTATACGAGATGGCAAAACTTTTGGTTCTTGTTTTGTACCATCATAGTTATCTTGCATGTCAACAGTATCTTTATTGATATCTCGTAACATCTCTGAAGCAATTTTACTCATTCTTGCTTCTGTATAACGCATTGCTGCCGCACCATCACCATCAATTGAACCAAAGTTCCCTTGGCCATCTACCATTGGATATCTACTGTTAAAATCTTGAGCTAAACGTACAATCGTACCATATGTTGCAAAGTCACCATGAGGGTGATACTTTGCCATAACCTCTCCGACTACGAAGGCACTTTTTTTATAAGGTTTATCATATGTTAACCCTAGATCATTAAATGCATATAATATTCTTCTATGTACTGGTTTTAATCCATCTCTAACATCTGGTAGAGCACGTGATACAATAACACTCATAGAGTAGTCAAGAAATGAATTTTCAATTTCCGTAGTTATATTACGTAAGGTAATATTATTTTTATTATCTTCCATGGTCTATCCTTTCTTACTAAATATCTAAGTTTACAACATTTAGAGCATTTTCTTCGATAAATTTACGTCTTGGTTCTACTTTTTCACCCATTAACGTATCAAACGCCGCGTCTGCTCTTTGTGCATCATCAATACTAACTTTATACATTAAACGATGTTCTGGATCCATTGTTGTATCCCAAAGTTCCTCGGCATTCATCTCTCCTAGCCCTTTATATCGTTGAACTGTATACTTTTTATCTGCTGCATATTTTTCAATATTTTCCTTCAACTCTTCATCTGTATGACAGTAGTACTCTTTTTTACCAACTTTAAGTCCAAATAGCGGTGGTCTTGCAATATACACATAACCTGCTTCTATTAATTCTCTCATATATCTAAAGAAGAATGTTAATAATAATGTTCTAATATGGCTTCCATCGACATCAGCATCGGTCATAATTACTATTTTATGATAACGAAGTTTGTCAATATTAAGAGTTTCTCCTATTCCCATACCTACTGCAGTAATTAGCGAACGAACTTCATCATTTGATAATACTTTATCAATTCTAACCTTTTTCTACATTTAAAATTTTACCTTTTAGTGGTAGTATAGCTTGGAATTTACTATTGCGACCCAGTTTTGCACTTCCACCAGCAGAGTCTCCTTCGACTAGGAATAATTCGCACTCTGCAGCGTCCTTACTTGAGCAATCTGCTAATTTCCCTGGTAGATTAGTAAACTCTAATGCATTTTTGCGACGAGTTGATTCTCTTGCTTTTTTTGCTGCTATTCTAGCACGTGATGCTTGAAGTCCTTTCTCAACTATAATTTTAGCAACCTTAGGATTTTCTAATAAAAATCTATCTAATTCTTCTGAAAAAAGTTTATTAGTAATTGTACTCATTTCTGAGTTTCCTAGTTTAGTTTTTGTTTGTCCTTCAAATTGTGGATTTGGATGTTTAATAGATATAATAGCTACTAAACCTTCCCTTACATCATCACCTGTAAGTGATTCTTTATCTTTAATTAGTTTATTTTTTTCTTACCATAAGAATTTATAATACGTGTTAATGCTGTTTTAAATCCACTTTCATGTGTACCACCTTCATGTGTATTTATATTGTTAGCATAACTTAAAATATTACTAGCATATCCTGTATTATACTGCATTGAGATTTCTACTTCTTTTCCTTCCATCTCACCATGCACATAAATAGCTTCATGTAATGAATCTTTATTTTCATTTAACATTTCAACATATTCTAATAATCCACCTTCATAGCAGAAAGTTTCTTCTTTTTCTTGCCCTTCTCTCTCATCTTTAAGTATTATTGTAATACCTTTATTTAAGAAAGCAAGTTCTCTTATACGTGTTCTTAATATATCATATTCATATACTGTAGTTTCTTGGAAAATTTCTGGGTCTGCTTTGAATCGAATAGTTGTTCCTGTTTTATCAGTTTCCCCAATAACAGTAATTCCTTGAACTACATCTCCACGCTCAAACATCATCGAATGAATTTTACCATCACGATGAACATAAGCTTCTAAATTTGTTGATAATGCATTAACTACACTGGCACCAACTCCGTGAAGACCACCAGATACTTTATATCCGCCTCCACCGAAATTTACCACCCGCATGTAGCACTGTTAATATTACTTCAAGGGCAGGTTTTACCTGTTTGTTCTTGAATATCAATTGGAATACCACGACCATTATCTTCAACTCTTATCCAATTATCTTTTTCAATTGCGACTGTAATAGTATCACAATGTCCTGCTAAAGCTTCATCAATAGAGTTATCTACTATTTCCCAAACCAAGTGATGTAGCCCTTTACTAGAAGTAGAACCAATATACATCCCTGGACGGACTCTTACAGCTTCTAATCCTTCAAGAACCTGAATCTGATCAGCATTATATTCTTGCATTTGTTTTTTTTCTACCATAATTTTTCCTTTCGTTTTTTTAAAAGTTTATTTAATTAAATATCCTATAAAAATTTCACTAATAGTTCCATTATTAATTTTAAAAAAACTTTAGCTTTTTTTAATAAATCTTCTTTTTATATCTGATATCGAAGGTGTTGTTATAAATGTTTGAACATTTTCATTAATTGCATCTAAAAGTTTTAGTTGACGATTTCTATCTAACTCACTCAATACATCATCCAAGAGCAAAATAGGGATAACTACCTGTCTTAGATTTTAAATAATCTATTTCAGAAAGTTTAAGTGACAAAACAATACTTCTTTGTTGTCCTTGAGAAGCATACATTTTTGCGTCTAACTTATTTATAAAAGAATTCTAAATCATCATGATGAGGTCCTATTCTTGTACTCCCTCTCATTATATCATCATAAGATTTATCCATTATTTTCTTAATAATATTTTCTTCATTAAAAATCTTTATCTTCCACACTATTTATATTAAGCATATCTAATATAGAACTTTTTATATTTTAATTCTAAATCTTCTTTATGATTAGATATATTTAGCATATTTTTTTGTGCTAGTTTAGATAAATTCTTTATAAATAAGGCACGTTCTTTAGTAATATACATAGCTATTTTTTTACTAATTGACTAGTAATAGTCTCAAGATACGCTAAAGAAAAGTTCATCTTTTGGATTTTTTTCTCATATCTTTTTAAATATGAATTACGTTGTTTTTAACAAGTGTTGATAAAGTAAATAGTACTTATGATAAATACGAGAAAAATTGATAAAAATTCTCTATTTATAAACTCTCTTCTCAGAGAAGGTGATCCTTTTATAATTTGCAAATCTTCTGGAGAAAAATAAAACAACGTTTAATTCTCCAACAAAAGTCAGTTAACTTAGTTTTTTTAACCCTGCAATTTTTTTGCACTTTTTCCCTTTATTATTTATACCTAACATTATATCTAGTGTTTTTATCATTCTTTTCTAGTACACACGACATTGCAGCAGCTTCTTCTCCAAACATAATACACTCACTATCGCTTTTTCGTCCTATAACTCTTACCTAATGCTAAGCAAAAATATTGACTCAATAATATTAGTTTTTTTCCATTTGCATTATCACCAACTAAAAACATTAAGCGAGGGATGTACCTCTATATTCAAAGATAAATAATTACGAAAATACAATAATTTTAAAGTTTTAATTTTCATTTAAAATTATATTTTTTTGATTTTCAATTTCTATTACATCATTAGAATATAGTTTTTTTCCCTCGTCTATTTTCCAAGTCACCATTTAGAACTACCTCAACTTCTTGTAAAAAAATATTTTTGCTTCTCCTCCTGAAGCAATAAATCCTTCAATTTTTTTAAAAAAATTGAGATAATGTAATATACTCACTATTAATAAAAAAATTTTTTTCATTTTTACACCTCCAAATAATTAAAATGAAACATAATGTATATAAATATATTTTTATACATTATAATTATACCAAAAAGGTATATTTTATCAAGAAAAATGAGCATTTTCCTGTTGAACTTTATACTCTAAAATTATTGATTCATAGATACTTTCATGTGATTTATAATACTAATTTTTTTCAAAAAATATTAAATAAAAAAATACATAAATGTTAGTTAAGTTTTTTTAAATATAATAATTAAAAAAATAGTATTTTTAATGTTAAATTTTATTATTGGAAGGTAAATTATGAAAGCCTTTTTTTTATTTTTACAGTTTTACTTACCTATTGTATAATAAAAAGTATAATATTATCTATACTTTTATTAATTAAACTGAGCTTTTATAAAGTTTAGTATGAAGGAGGTAAATTATGTATAGTTGTGAAAAAAATTAGAAAAAAATACTAAATGAAAAAAATTATTTCAATTGATGAGACTAGTTATGGTATTAGCAATAAGAATTACATTATTACTACTGAAAATAATAAATACTTTTTATCGCACTTCAAAAAGATTCTACGAAAAAATTAATGATAAAGATAATGAAAAAGAAGCTATGGATTTACTTAAAGATGAATCTTATTTTTTTAAAAACCTATTTATTATAAAAAATGATAACTTAATAACTCCATACCAAAAAGAATTCAAAAAAACTTTTATTTCTCAAAGAAATCTTTCTAGTATTGTTAATATAGCTAAACTACTACAAAAAAATTTCATTCAAAAAAATTTCAAAAGCAAAAAAATACTTTTTAACCCAATAAATGTATTTGAAAAAAATATTTGAATGATATTGAAGACTTCAAGATGGATATTAGTCATTTCATATATATAATTGATGAACTAAAAAAAGTATATAAACCTGATAGATTGTGTCATAATGATTTAGTAGAAGGTAATTTTTTTATTTACAAAAAAATAACATTTTTTTTAATAGACTATGAATATGCTGGATTAAATGATTATTATTTTTGATATTGCAAGTTTTATATCGGAAAAATAATCTTGATTATCAAGAAACTGTTACATTTCTAAAAAGCTTACTTCACAGATGAAGAATGTGACTTTTAAAAAAAGTTAGATGTATTTCTTAGATTCTGTGATTTATTATGGTATACATGGGCCTCATTATTATATGAAAAAGCGTGGTGAAGAAGTATACAATGAAATCCTTATGACTAAATATAATAGTTTGAAAAAAATCCAAGATCAATTGTATATTAAAAAAAGAACAAACACTAATAAAAAAAGTGTTTGTTCTTTTCAGATTGTTGACAAAAATACCAAAATATCAAGCCAGTATTGATGTTATGGTATTTTTTCAAAAAAAATAAGCCTAAAGGCAAAAATTCAATAGTATTTAGTAGTATTAAGAGGGTTTATACCTCTCTTAATGCTATTGTTTTCATATTTTGAACGCAACAAGACAGCCAAGCGTACGACTGTACTTTGGCTTTTCCTCTATATCGTGCATACCTGTATCCGTGATTTTGTTTAGAATCCGCAAAGCTACGTTCTATTGTTTCTTTTCTTCTCTTATACAATAGTTTTCCTTCTTTTGATATACGTCTTAACCTAGCTTCATCATAATAATCCGCATTTATATGGCGTCTTATTATTTTCTTTTCGTTTTTATCATCACTCTTATATTGTTTATATCCATTTCTATCAATATTTCTGTATCTAAATATTTCTCCTGTTCGTTTATCCACATATATATCTTTTTCATGTAAGTATTTAAAATATTTGTTATCTTTTTGATCTTGAGAATCTTCTATATCCTATTACTGAAAAATATATTTTTTTTATCTAACTGTTTTAGTATGTCTAGAGAATAATATCCGCTATCTAACGCAACTTTACCTGGTATTAATCCAAAGATTTTTTTCTATCTGATCTAATCTATCTATATACGGACCGCTATCATGTATATTACCTGGGGTTATATGGCAGTCTATAATTATATTGTTTTTTTCCCATCAACAGTTCTATGGTCTAAATACATAAAACCTTCTTCTTTATGGTCTCTGTGATAATATCCACTATCCGGATCGGTAGTGTTAATTTTCTGCTTTTTTTACAACTTGTTCCTCTTTATACTCAAAAAGGCTTTTTTTCCTTTTTTTGTTTCTCTTCATTTATTTCTTTTTCTAAATCTAATTTTTCTTTTTTTATTTTTTTGTAGTTACTTCAACTTTGAATTTCTTTTTTTATTTGCGTTGGCTTTAATATGTGTTGAATCAGTAAAAAAACTCATTACCGCCTACTAGTTTCTTTTTCTATTGCTTGATTTACTATATTAATAAATATTTGTTCGAATATATCTGTTCCTTGAAAGCGTCGAATATAATTTTGTGAGAATGTAGAGTAATGTGGGACTGGTTTTGTGAATGGTATTCCTAAAAACCATCTAAAAGCAGCGTCAGTTTCTATTCTTTTTATTGTTTCTCTCATAGATTTTTATTCCATAAAAGTCTTTTTAAAAAATACCAGTTTAAATAATACAACAGGATCTAGACTATTTCTTCCTGTTGTATGGCTATAGTATTTTTCTGTTAAATCGTAAATAAATTTAAAATCAATAGCTTTATCTACTTTTCTTAAAAAATGATCTTTAGGTACTATTTCTGATAATGTCATTAGTATTATTTCATCTTTGATATTTTCTACTTTATTAAACATACTAAAACCTCCTTTGTATACTTATATTATACCATTTTATGGGTTTTATTTCAGTTAAAAAAAGGCTGTTGACCTATTTGTCAACAGCCTGAAAAAGAACAAACACTAATAAAAAAAGTGTTTGTTCTTTTTTATTTTCTATAATTATTTAGCTAAAGCTGCTTTAGCTTGTTCACAAATACTTGTGAATGCTGCTGCATCGTGGATAGCGATTTCTGATAACATTTTTCTGTTAATATCGATTCCAGCAACTTTAAGTCCGTTCATTAAACGGCTGTATGATAATCCGTTTAATCTTGCTGCTGCATTAATACGAACGATCCATAATCTTCTGAAGTTACGTTTAGTTTGACGACGGTCTCTAAATGCGTACATTCCAGATTTCATAACTTGTTGCTTAGCAACTTTGAATAATGTATGTTTTGAACCAAAATATCCTTTAGCTAGTTTTAAAACTTTTTTACGGCGACGACGAGTCACAGTTCCACCTTTAACACGTGGCATATCAAATTCCTCCTTATGTATAACTTAAATAAGTATTTACGCTATAATTAATCTTCTATAATATTATTTAACTAATAAAGTTCTAATACGTTTGTAATCACCACGAGATACTAATGAAGCTTTACGTAAGTGACGTTTTTGTTTAGTAGTTTTTCTTGAAAACCAGTGAGAAGTATAAGCACGGCTACGTTTTAATTTACCGCTTGCTGTTTTTTTCACACGTTTCGCTAAACCACGGTGAGATTTCATTTTTGGCATTATCAAATTCCTCCTATATTAAACCTTTATTTCTCTTTTTTTGGTGCTAGAACTAAGAACATACTGCGACCTTCCATTTTAGGTTTTTGTTCGACAGTAGCTATATCGCTAGCTTCGTTAGAAAAGTTTTCTAAAACTTTCTGTCCAATTTCTTTATGGGTGATTGCTCTCCCTTTAAAACGAATAGAAACTTTAACTTTGTCTTCTTTTGCTAAGAATTTACGTGCATTTTTCAACTTAGTTTCGAAATCGTGTTTCTCAATAGTTGGAGATAATCTTATCTCTTTTGTTGTTACGATTTTTTGTTTCTTACGAGCTTCTTTATCTTTCTTTTGTTGTTCAAACTTGAACTTACCGTAGTTCATAATTTTAGCAACTGGTGTTTTTAGCATTTGGAGCAACTAAAACAACATCTAAATTCATACGCTCTGCAATTTGCATAGCCTCTGCTTTTGGTTTTTCACCCCTAATTGTTCACCATTTTGACTAATTAAAAGAAACTCTTTCGCTTTAATACCTTCATTTACTTGTGCAGTATCTTTACTAATGATCAGCACCTCCTATTTTTAAATTTTATTAAATACTAAAAAGCATTAAAAAAAACTGAGTGCAAAACACCCAGCATAAAATTCTACATTTCATCTACATAAACCTGAACAATCAACATTGGCAGGTGAGAAACGGGTGCTTCTACTTTTGTATTCAACATTATCTATTTTACAATTTTTTTATGTTTGTCAATAGGAATATAATAATTTTATACTCCTATTGACAGTTTATATTAAATAGTACCTAATTCTTCATGTAATTCTTCTTCAATAGGTTTATTTAATTCATTTTCCATTTCTTTTTCTAAATCATCTTCAAACTTAATATCTATATCATTATATTTAGTCATACCTGTTCCTGCTGGAATTAGTTTACCAATAATAACATTTTCTTTAAGTCCCATAAGTTTATCTACTTTTCCTTTAACAGCTGCATCTGTAAGAACACGAGTTGTCTCTTGGAATGAAGCAGCAGATAAGAAACTTTCAGTTTCTAGAGATGCTTTAGTAATACCTAAAATAACTGGTTTAGCTGTTGCCATATTACCACGTTTTTCAAGTATTTTTTTGTTTTCATCTGTAAATTTATGAATATCTACAAGTGATCCTGGTAATAAATCTGTATCCCCTGCATTGATAACACGTACTTTTCTTAACATTTGACGTACCATAACCTCAACGTGTTTATCACTAATTTCTACCCCTTGCATACGGTAAACTTTTTGTACTTCAGTTAATAAGTAACTTTGTACAGCTTCTAAACCTGCAATAGCTAGAAGTTCTTTAGGTTCAATAGATCCTTCTGTTAAGGCTTGACCACGTTTAACTTTGTCATCTTCTTTAACTAGCATACGACTTGTACCATAATCTTGATACTCTCGTTCTTCACCAATCTCACTTAATACATAAATTCTACGAACATGGTTATTATCAACTTCTACTTTAGTAACTGTTCCGTCAACTTCTGAGATTAATGCTTTACCTTTTGGATTACGTGCTTCAAATAACTCTTGAATACGAGGTAACCCTTGTGTAATATCGGCTCCTGCTACCCCTCCAGTATGGAAAGTACGCATTGTAAGCTGAGTTCCTGGTTCACCGATAGATTGGGCAGCAATTGTACCAACTGCTTCACCAACTTCTACTTTTTCACCAGTAGCTAAGTTTTTACCATAACATTTCTCACATACACCGTGACGACTATTACATGTGAAAGGCTGATCTAATAACTACACTTTCAATACCTGCAGCTTCAATTTCTTTTGCAGTATCTAAAGTGATTAACTGTCCATCTTCAACAATTACTTTTCCTGTTTCAGGATGTACAACTGTTTCTTTACTATATCTACCTTCTAAACGTTCTTGTAGACTTTCAATTTCATCTGTTCCATTTTTCAATGCTGAAACTCGTAATCCTCGAGATGTTCCACAGTCATTTTCACGAACTATTACATCTTGTGCTACGTCAACAAGACGACGTGTTAAGTAACCTGAATCGGCAGTTTTTAAGGCTGTATCAGCAAGACCTTTACGAGCACCGTGAGAAGAGATAAAGTATTCTAATACTGTTAGTCCTTCTTTAAATGATGAACGAACAGGCATTTCCATAATTCTTCCTGAAGGAGATGCCATCAGACCACGCATACCAGCTAGCTGAGTAAAGTTTGATGCGTTACCACGAGCACCTGAATCACTCATCATATATATTGGGTTAGTCGCTGGAAGTGAGTCCATAAGTTGATCTTGAATTATATCTTTTGCTTTTGCCCATTGTGCAATAACATTTTGATATCTCTCTTCTTCAGTTAATAATCCACGTCTAAATAAGTTTGTAATCTTATCAACATTTTCTTGTGATTCAGCTAAAATTTCATATTTATTAGGTAAGACAAATACATCACTAACACCCACAGTTATACCTGCTCTTGATGAATATTTGAATCCTAAATCTTTCATTCTATCTAACATCATTGATGTTTCTGTTATATGGAATCTATTGAAGATTTCAGAAATAATTTTAGATAAGAATCCTTTTTTGAAAGGTGTTGTAGGTTCTTTTTCAGAAATAAACGCTTTTAGTCCCCCTTCTGAAAGTTCAGATGGAGATACAAAGTATTTATCCGGTGTTGCTTTTTCTAAGTTTTCTTTAGTTGGTTCATTTAAGAATGGGAACCCTTCTGGTAGTATGTCATTAAAAATAACTTTACCAATTGTAGTAATTAATAACTTTTTATTTTGTTCTTCAGTAAATGTAGGATTGTTAAATGATTTTGCTGCAATCCCTACACGTGTGTGAAGGTGAATATATCCATTTTGATATGCTATTCTAGCTTCATCAGCATCTTTGAATATCATACCCTCACCTACAGCACCTGGTCTTTCTAATGTTAGGTAATAGTTACCTAGTACCATATCCTGAGACGGAGTAACAACTGGTTTTCCATCTTTAGGGTTAAGGATATTTTGTGCTGCTAACATTAGCATACGAGCTTCTGCTTGTGCTTCTTTTGATAAAGGTACGTGTACCGCCATTTGGTCACCATCAAAGTCGGCATTAAACGCAGTAGTTACAAGTGGATGTAATCTAATTGCTCTACCTTCTACTAAAATTGGTTCAAATGCTTGAATTCCAAGTCTGTGAAGAGTTGGGGCACGGTTAAGTAGTACTGGATGTTCACGAATGATATCTTCTAGAATATCCCAAACATGATCTTCCATTCTTTCGATTTGATTCTTAGCATTTTTAATATTATTAGCTAATTCTCGTTTAACAAGTTCACGCATTACAAATGGTTTGAATAATTCAAGTGCCATTTCTTTAGGTAAACCACATTGGTACATTTTTAAGTTTGGACCAACTACAATTACTGAACGACCAGAATAGTCAACACGTTTACCTAATAAGTTTTGACGGAAACGACCGTGCTTACCTTTAAGCATATTAGATAATGATTTTAATGTTCTATTTCCTGGTCCAGTTACTGGACGTCCACGACGTCCATTATCGATTAAAGCATCAACAGCCTCTTGTAACATACGTTTTTCATTTTGTACAATTAATCCTGGCGCTTTAAGTTCGATAAGTTTTTTCAGACGATTATTACGGTTAATTACACGTCTGTATAAATCGTTTAAGTCACTTGTTGCAAAACGTCCACCATCTAGTTGTACCATAGGTCTTAATTCCGGTGGTATAACAGGTAGAACACTCATAATCATCCATTCTGGTTTATTTCCTGAATTTTTAAATGCTTCAAATACTTCAACACGTTTGATTATTTTAACAACTTTTTGACCTGATTTATAGTTACTTTCACTTAATTCTTTAAGTTCATTTTTTAAATCTTTAAGTTCTTTTTCAATATCTAATTCCGCTAGTAAATCTTGAATAGCTTCAGCACCCATTTTAGCAACAAATGAGTTAGCTCCGAATGTACTACGAGCTTCACGTACTTCACGTTCAGAAACAATTTGTTTTTTCATGAAGTCCGTTTCACCTGGATCAATTACTATATAAGAAGCAAAATAGATAACTTCTTCTAATTGTCTAGGGCTTAAATCAAGTAGTAATCCCATTCTACTAGGAATACCTTTAAAATACCAAATGTGGCTGACAGGGGCAGCTAAATCTAAGTGCCCCATTCTTTCACGACGTACTTTCGCTAAAGTTACGTCAACTCCACATTTATCACATTTTATATTTTTATATCTTACTCTTTTGTACTTTCCGCATGCACATTCCCAATCCTTAGTTGGACCAAAGATTTTCTCACAAAATAGTCCATCATTTTCGGGTTTAAGAGTTCTATAGTTAATAGTTTCTGGTTTTTTAACCTCTCCATAAGACCAACTTCTTATTTTTTCTGGAGAAGCTAAACTAATTTTCATATATGCAAAATTATTTACGTCTATCAAGGAGCATACCTCCTTTATTTTTTTGTATAAAAGCCTTGAATAGTTTATTGTGATTGTTTGTAAAATTTTTATTATTCTTCATCAAATTCGTCATCTATATCTTCTACATCTGCATAATCATCAGTATCAGATAATAATAAGCTAGCAAGTGATGCATATCCTGAGTTACTATCATCACTTTCTTCTACTACTTCTTCTGAATCAGTTGATGTAATCATATTTGCAAGTGATGAGTAATCTCCTGATTCTGAAGTAACATCTTGTTTTTCTTCTACTTCTTCTTTATGTCCTTCTGATTCATGATGACCATGGAATTCAATAGTATCACCTAAATCAATATCACCCATATCTACTTCATTATCATCTTTATCCATAACTCTAAAGTCCATACCTAAAGCTTGTAGTTCTTTCATAAGAACTCGGAATGATTCAGGTACTCCAGGTCGAGGAATATTTTCACCTTTAACAATTGCTTCATATGTTTTAACACGACCATTTGTATCATCTGATTTGTATGTTAAGATTTCTTGAAGTGTATAGGCTGCACCATATGCTTCAAGTGCCCATACCTCCATCTCACCAAATCTTTGACCACCAAATTGTGCTTTACCACCAAGTGGTTGTTGAGTAACTAATGAATATGGACCAATTGAACGTGCATGAAGTTTATCATCAACCATGTGAGATAATTTAATCATGTACATTACCCCAACAGAAACACGGCTATCAAATGGCTCACCAGTACGTCCATCATAAAGAACTGTTTTAGCATCTTTTGCCATTCCCGCCTCAGCTACTGTTGACCAAACATCATCATCACTTGCACCATCAAATACTGGTGTTGCAACGTGAATTCCTAATTGTTTAGCCGCCATACCTAAATGAAGTTCTAATACTTGTCCTATATTCATACGAGATGGAACCCCAAGTGGGTTTAACATAACATCTACAGGTGTACCGTCTGGTAAATATGGCATATCTTCTTCAGGTAAGATATTAGAGATAACCCCTTTGTTACCATGACGTCCTGCCATTTTATCCCCAACACGTATTTTACGTTTTTGGATAATAAATACTCGAACAAGTTCATTAACACCATTAGCAAGTTCTGCTCCATCTTCACGTTTAAAGATTTTAACATCCGCAACTACTCCATCAGCACCATGTGGTACTCGTAATGAAGTATCACGTACTTCTTTAGATTTAGCTCCGAAAATTGCATATAATAATTTCTCTTCTGGTGTTTGCTCAGTTAATCCTTTAGGAGTAACTTTACCTACTAAGATATCACCATCTTTTACTTCAGCACCTATACGAATAATACCACGAGAATCTAAGTTTCTCAACGCATTTTCTCCAACATTTGGTATTTCGCGTGTAATTTCTTCAGGTCCTAGCTTCGTATCACGAGCATCTGTTTCATATTCTTCTACATGAATAGAAGTGTAAACATCATCTTTTACAAGACGTTCACTCATAATAACAGCATCCTCATAGTTATATCCATCCCAGTTTACGAATGCAACAACTAAGTTTTTACCTAATGCTAATTCCCCTTTGTCCATTGAAGGTCCGTCTGCAAGAATGTCTTTCTTCTCAACTCTGTCTCCAACTTTAACAATTGGTTTTTGGTTGTATGATGTACTGTGGTTTGAACGAACAAACTTATGTATTACATAAGTGTCTAAATCTCCCTCAATTTCTTTACCATCTAATGTTTCGATACGGCGAACTTTGATTTTTGCACCATCAACATATTCAACAATACCAGGATATTTAGCAATTACAGCAGCTCCTGAGTCACGAGCGGCTAAGTGTTCCATTCCTGTTCCAACAAACGGAGCTTCTGTTACCATTAGAGGTACTGCTTGACGTTGCATGTTCGCACCCATTAATGCACGGTTTGAGTCGTCATTTTCTAAGAATGGAATACATGCAGTTGCAGCAGAAACTACTTGTTTAGGAGAAACATCCATATAATTCATCATTTCACGAGGTTTAACAGTGTTATCTCCTCTAAAACGACAAACAACTTCTTCATCTAAGAAATATCCTTTCATCAACATTTGAGTTAGACTGTGCTACCACATATTTATCTTCCTGATCAGCTGTTAAATATTGTACATTTTCTGTTACATATGGACGACCTTCAGAGTCAACTTCTACTTTTCTATAAGGCGTCATTATAAATCCAAACTCATTTATTCTTGCAAATGAAGATAATGAGTTAATAAGACCAATGTTTGGTCCTTCAGGAGTTTCAATCGGACACATACGTCCATAGTGAGAGTAGTGAACGTCACGTACTTCCATTCCAGCACGTTCCCTTGTTAAACCTCCAGGCCCAAGTGCAGATAAACGACGTTTATGAGTAAGCTCACTTAATGGGTTTGTTTGGTCCATGAATTGAGAAAGTTGAGAACTTCCAAAGAATTCTTTAATAATAGCTGTAACAGGTCTTACATTAATAAGTTGTTGAGGAGTTATTTCATTAGTATCTTGAATACTCATACGTTCACGAACAACACGTTCCATACGTGAAATCCCTACACGAATTTGGTTTTGAAGTAATTCTCCAATACAACGTAAACGACGGTTACCAAGGTGATCAATATCGTCAACACGACCTATTAACTCATATTCAAATCCATCACTATTTCTTCTATTTCTTATTAATAGTAAATAGTAGTTAATACTTGCGACTATATCTGCAATAGTTAATGTTAAGATATCTTTATTTGGAGCACCATTTCCTATTATGTGTAAAACTTGATCTTCTAGTAATTCATCAACATTAAAATCATTACCAACTTTTACTTGATTTACAACCTTAAACAATTGTAATTTTAGGCTGTCACTTCCATCAAGACTTTCGTTCATTTCAAACTCAACTACGTTAGCTGAAGTCCCTAGTTCTTCATAAATTTCATCTATAATTTCACGAGTTAATTTAGTACCTTTTTCTACTAAAATTTCTCCAGTTTCAGTATCAACAATTGGTTCTACTAAAATTTGGTTTTCTAAACGTTCTCCAACATGAAGTTTATTATTAAGTTTATATCTACCCACTTTAGCAAGATCATATCTTCTTGGATCGAAGAATCTTCCATATAAAGTCGCTTTTGCAGTTTCAACGTTAGCTGGTTCTCCAGGACGTAATTTATCATAAATTACTTTTAACGCTGTTCCTGTATCAAGATTTTCATCTTTTTCTAAAGTGTTTAATAGTTCTGTATCTTCTCCAAACAATTTAATAATTGATTCATCAGATTCAAAACCTAGTGCTCTAATTAGCGTTGTTAAAGGTATTTTTCTAGTTCTATCTATACGAGCATAAACTAGTCCCTTAATATCTTTTTCAAATTCCAACCAAGCTCCTCTGTTAGGAATAACAGTTGTTTTATACGCATTAGGGATATTCTTCACTTTAAGCTTATCATCTTCTGTAAAGTAAACAGAAGGTGAACGTACTAATTGAGATACAATTACACGTTCAGCTCCATTAATGATAAACGTTCCTGTTTCTGTCATTAATGGTAATTCACCCATAAATACTTCTTGTTCTTTAATCTCATCTCGTTCTTTATTTATTAAACGGACACGCACTCTTAAAGGTGCTGAATATGTAGCATCGCGCTCTTTAGATTCATCTACATTATATTTAGGAGTCCCTAATTTATAGTCTATGAATTCTAAACTTAATTTATCATTATTACCTTCTATTGGTGAAACATCTTTAAAAACGTCTTTAAGACCAGTTTCTAAAAATTTTTCATAAGATAATGTCTGAATTTCAATTAAGTCAGGTAAATCAATTACCTCTGATATTCTAGCATAGCTACGTCTTTCTCTGTGCTTACCAAATTTAACTTTTTGCAACTGTGTCACCTCTCAGCTTTTCTCTTATAAAACTAAAAAAAGAAAAATTTACATTTTCTCTTACTTACTTATATAATTTTCGCAATTCTATTAGCAAAAAAATAGAATTACTTGCAATATATCATTTTATCATAGTAAAGACAAGATGTCAATTACTTAGCAGCTTTCAGGATATAATAACCCTTATTTTTTTGCTATTACTTCAACAGAATTAAATAAATTCTCTAAAAAGCTTTTTACAACTTGCCATCCCTTGTTTTTTTTGTATTACAACCCATAATTCCCCATCACTTTTCAAATGTTCAAAAACTATCAGTCATAATTTTATGAACAATCTGTTTACCAGCTCTGATAGGTGGATTAGTTAATACTATATCAAAAAGTTCCTTTAACATTATCAAAGGAACTACTTTCGATAATTTCTATTTTTATTATTAATTTTATTTAGCTCAATATTCTTTTTTTAGACAGCTCAAGACTTCTATTATTTACATCAACCATTGTAAAATTATAGTTCGGATTATTCTTTGCTAAAAAAGATAGAAATAACTCCATACCCACAACCTATATCTGCAACATCAGCACTTTGCTTTTTCACTATGGAAATTTTCTAATAGTACCTTTGTTCCAAAAATCGACACTTTTCTTTAGAAAAAGACACCATTGTCTGTATAAAATCTTAAAATCTACATCTTTTTATTTTTTTGAGCTAATAATTTTTTTCACAACTTTTTAGTTGTTGGATTATTTGAATAATAATGTTCCATAATAAAGACACCTCGTATAAAATAGAAGAAAAATAGTATACCTCATAGTTAGAGACATGAGATATACTATTTTTGTTATTATCATCGTATCAATATTCTATAATAGAATATTTTTGTTTATTTACATCTATCTTAATTTTATCTACTTAGATTAGAAATTATTTAACTTCTGCAGAAGCTCCAACTTCTTCTAATTTAGCTTTGATTTCTTCAGCTTCTTCTTTAGAAACTCCTTCTTTAAGAGTTGATGGCGCACCGTCAACTTTTTCTTTAGCTTCTTTTAGTCCGTCTCCAGTGATTTCACGAACAACTTTGATTACTTTAATTTTTGAATCTCCAGCTGAAGTTAATACTACGTCAAATTCAGTTTTTTCTTCAGCAGCTCCGCCAGCAGCTCCACCAACTACAGCTACAGGTGCAGCAGCAGTTACTCCGAATTCTTCTTCAATTGCTTTTACTAAGTCGTTTAATTCTAAAACTGACATTTCTTTGATAGCGTCTAAAATTTGTTCTTTAGTCATTATAATTTTCCTCCGATTTTTTAATTATATTTTATATATTTTTTATATTTATTAAGCTTCTTGTTCAGCTTTTTGGTCTGCAACAGCTTTAACAGCTAAAGCAGTATTGCGCATTGGCGCTGTTAATACAGATAGTAACATTGAAAGTAATCCTTCGCGGCTTGGTAATGACGCGATTGCTTTAATTTCAGCTTGATCTGCAACTTTTCCTTCTATAACACCAGCTTTTAGTTCTAAGTTTTCGTGTTGTTTAGCGAAATCGTTTAAAACTCTAGCAGGAGCTACAGCATCGTCTGTTGAAAAAGCGAAAGCATTTGGTCCAGTTAGAACTTCGTCTAAACCTTCAATTCCTGCTTGCTCCATCGCACGACGAACTAGTGAGTTTTTATAAACTTTAAAAGTTAAACCTTCGTTACGCATGTTGTTACGTAATTCTGTTACTTCCGCAACGTTTAATCCACGGTAGTCAGCAATAACAACTGATGTACTAGCTTTAATTTCTTCAGCGATTTGGTTTACTAACTCTTGTTTTTTCTCAATAGCTTTTGACATTGAACTTCCTCCTAAGTAGATTTATCAATCTCAGTACCAATAAAAAAACCTTTTTGCATGCGAGAACATACAAAAAGGCACATAAGTTTCTTTTCGAATTTTGTCCTCGGTAGGCTAATTAAGGATTTCTCCCCCTACTGTCTACGGTACATTTTCAACTGACTTTTTTATGATAATATATATGTCTTTATTTGTCAAGTCTTTTTTTAAAAAAATTTAAATTTTTTTTTCTAGGATATTCTTATCTATTTTTTTATTACAATAATACTTTATTGAAGAACTAATATATTCTGCAACATCTTCTCCGAACTTATTTATATTATTTCTAAATTCTGGATTCTCATAATATCCTTTTTCCAATATATGAAAATACTTCTAAACTACAATCAAAACCATATTTATTTATGTGATTATACAATTTTTCAACTTCTTTTTTTGAACTGTATCACTTGTTATATCCATTTCTTCCTTTCTTGTAATTAGCAAATGCTTTGAATGTATTATTAAACTCATCTTCCGCTTTACTTTCTTGACCTTTCTGACGTCGTTTTGATTCTTCTATAACCTCTTCTCCGTATTTATCTTTTGCTTCTATCTCATACTTTTTCATATCCTCTTTCCTTAAAACCTTCAAACTTTTCTTCTATAGTCATATGAATTTCTCCTTTATAATCTTTTTATTGTTTTTTTCAATTGTTTTTTTATTACATTTTCTATTTTTTTTGCTTTTTCTTTTTAAAAAGCAGTTTATGTTGTTCCTCTAATATTATTAAACTATCATTATTATTTTTCTATGATATTAGCAATATCACTCAACTTAAAAATTTAAATACTTATAAAATAAATATCTTCTGCAATTTATTTAAAGTCATCATTACTATATACTCTATAGCCATTTTCAAGTTTAGCAGGTACTAATAAACCAATTTTATCATAATAATGCAATGTTCTTAAACTTACTCCTGTTATTTTTTTGATACCTCATTAATTTTCATTTTTCCCTCCTCATTTTTCCTTTACCACTAGCGATACTTTTTATTATAAACTATTACGTTACGTTAGAGTCAACATATATATTTTATTATATAAAAAAACCAATCTTAAAAATAATTAAGATTGGTTTTTTTATATTATGCATTAAATACTTTTTTTTAGGTTAACTACTTTATTTAATGCTTCAGTTATTATAAATACCTAATACCATAACAACTACTTTGAGATAGAAAAGTAATGATCCATATATTGTAGTAAACTCATTAAAACTCAAATGGGAACTCTAGATGAAATTTTTCACCACTAAATATTACTATTTCATAAGCGATAATCGGCATACAAATTATTAAATAAAGTACAATATTGACTACGTGTCTTACGATTCTATTTTTTTTATAAATTTAAAAAAACAAAAAAACACTTATAGCTAATGCCAACCCTGTTCCTAATGTACCGAAGAAGACATCAACAATTCCTAACGGACTAAAAATATTAGCAATTGCCACACCTAGAGTAATTGGGAACCAATATTTTTTACTAAACACAACTAATTGTGAAAGTGATTCACTTATACGAAATTGTACTGCACCATATGAAAAAGGTGCTATAGCAACTGTTAACACTACATATATTGCAGCAATTAATGCTTGGATAGTTAAAGTTTTAACTGTATTATTTCTCATTTAAATCTCCTTATCTTGTTTAAGAGAACAAAAAAAGCATCGATATGAGAAATCAATGCTTAAGCAGTTTTTTTATAGATGGATCTCTCAAACATCTTTTTTTATTATAATAAAGTCAGAAGACAAATAATCTCAAATGTTATGAAATTAAATATCAACGTTCTATATACTATCATACTTGCTACTTAATAGTCAACACAAAAATAACAAATTATAAAGAGTTATTTCAAATGTTTTTTTAAAAAAACACCTTGCAATTAGCTTTTTTTATTGTGTTAAAAATGAGGTAGTTGTATTTTAACAACACTTAATTCATAGTAATTAAGAATATTAATTAATATTTCTTAGTAATAAAAAAATAATATATCAGGAGGTGAATCGAATGCCAAACATTAAATCATCAGTATTAAGCGTAAGAAAAGATGCTAAAACAAACGCTGCTAACACAGCTAAAAAAATCTGAAATGCGTACAGCTATTAAAAAAGCTAAATTAGCTAAAACTGAAGGTGCTGCTAACGCTGCAGAGTTAGTAAACCTTGCTTACAAAAAAATCGATAAAGCTGCTAAAACAAACTTAATCCACAAAAAAGCAGCTGCTAGATACAAATCAAACCTAGCTAAATAATTTTAAAACTACTCTACTTTGAGTAGTTTTTTTTTGAAGAAAATATATAAAGAAAGATCAATCATTACGATTGATCTTCAAATTTACCTTAATTTATATTAAGCATTCTCTACTATTCTTTTTTTACTGCTTCTTTAATATTTTCAGGGCTTGTAGCTAGATTAATACGAATATAATTCTCATAACCTTTTCCAAACCAGTGTCCAAAATCAATAGCTAAACCACATTCATCTTGAATAAATTGCTTAGTTGTTCTACCTTTTTAGTATTGCTTCAATATTAATAAATACTAAATAAGTTCCCTCAAGTGGGTAAACTTTCACTTCCGGTAATTCAGTAGCTAAAGTTTCATTTATAATATTATAATTATATTTTACAACTTCTTTTAATCCTGTTAGCCACTCTTTTCCACCTTTATAACCTGCTTCTAATGCTAATTGACCAAATAAGCTTGGTTCTGCCCCCAGATTCTTTTTACTAAATTCATCAAATTTTGCTCTTACTTTATCATTAGGTATTAATAATGTCGAATGTGTTAGAGTAGCCAAATTAAAAGTTTTTGATCCTGAATTAGCAACTATTAACATATCATGATATTTTCCTTCCTTTTACGCATAGTGCAGATATTTGATTATTATTATAAACAAAAATCTTGGTGTATTTCATCTGAAAGTACTAATACATTATTTTCTCTACAAATTTCTAAAAACTTTTTCCTGTTCTTCTCTTGTCCATACTCTTCCTACAGGATTATGTGGTGAACAATGAATATATAATTTTACATTATTCTCTTTTATTACTTTCTCAAAAGTATCAAAAATCTATTTCAAATTTTTTTATCTTTTCTCAATTAGTGGAGACTCTACTAGCTTTTCTTCCACTATTTCTTATAGAATTTGCAAATGGATAGTACACAGGTGGCATAATAACAATAGAATCATTAGCGTCTGTATATGCATGGATAACCCACAATATAGCTTGAACAATTCCAGGAGCAAATCTTATCCATTCTTTTTCTACAGAAATATTAAAGTTTTCTTTATGCCACTTTTTATATTCATTATAATAACTTTCAGGGAGTTTAGTATAACCAAATACTCCATGCTCAACCCTTTCTTTCAATGCTTCTCTTATACTATCCGGGGTTTTAAATTCCATATCAGCAACCCATAATGCTAATAAATCTTTATCCCCAAAACGTTCTTCCAAAGCATCCCATTTTAAACAATTAGTGTTTCTTCTTTCAACATAATATTTATCAACAAATTGTTCTACTATACTCATCTTATTATCTCCTTTTATCATTTATGAATCAAGTGCATTTTTAAAATCTTCAATTAAGTCATCAACACTTTCTATACCTACAGATATCCTTAATAAATCTGGAGTTAATCCATATGATAATCTTAAATCTTCTGGAATATCAAAATGTGTTTGCGTTGTTGGATACGTTACTAACGTTTCAACACCTCCAAGACTTTCAGCAAAAGTAGCAACTTTTAAAGAACGTAAAAATTTATCTACTTTACTAGCATCAACTAATTTAAAGCTTAACATTGCTCCTTTATTAGGGTAAAGGACTTCTTTTACATTTGGATGTGATTTCAGAGTTTCAGCTAATCGTTTAGCATTCTTTTCTTGTTGATTAAAACGTAAAGGTAAAGTTTTTAAACTTCTAATAAATAACCAACTATCAAATGCTGACAATACAGCGCCTGTTGTATTTGATAACCAAGCAAGTCTTTCTCCTATTTTTTCATCATTAGTTACGACTACACCTGCTAATATATCATTATGTCCTGTTAAATATTTCGTACCTGAATGAATAACAATATCTGCACCCTAAAGTCAAAGGCTTTTGTCTTAATGGTGTTAATAATGTATTATCTACTATTAATAATGCACCTTTAGATTTTGCAATTTTAGAAATCCTCTCAATACTTACCTCTTGCATAAGCGGATTAGTAGGGCGTTTCAATATATATCGCCGTAGTTTTTTCAGTAACTTTATTCTCTAAATCATTTTCATCTGTAAAGTAAACAAAATTTTGTTGGCCTTTTCTTTCCAACTCATCAAAATATCTAAAACTTCCACCATATAAATCTCGTGACACTAAAAATTCACTGTTAAGATCAAAAAGCTCAAATACTAACTGAATAGCACTCATACCTGAACTAGTTGCAATAGCGCAGCATCCTTCTTCTAATTCACATAACCCTTCTTCTAAAATTGTACGCGTAGGATTTTTTGTTCTTGTATAATCAAAACCTGTACTTTCTCCTAAACCAGGATGCGCATAAGCAGCTGATAAATAAATAGGGGTAACTACGGCACCTGTAACCTTATCTTTTCTATTACCTAACTGAGCTAATTTTGTTTCAATTTGTTTCACTAATACCAAGCCTCTTTTCTGTTATAAATATTATTATAATAGTGCATTATATTTACTATACATTATAACATTTTATTTGATTTATAATAAATATATTTTTCTACTATTTCTAAAAATATATTTAAAAAAATTCACAAGAAATATTTACATATAAAAAAATACCTTTAACATAATATTAATATGCTAAAAGGTATTAAATACACTATTTATTCTATTGTTTCAACAAAATACTTTATTTCAGTTCATCTATTAATTTATTTATAAATAAATCTAAAATAATATATTTATTCATATATGATGACTTTAATAATTTATCATAGTCTGCTGCCAATATAAGACACCTCATAATTTTTCTCTATACTATAATTCCTAATTCCTTGTGCAGCCAATTGAACTCTATATGGATGTATTCCTAGCTCTTTTTGCTATTTGTTTTTTTGAGAATAATGCTCATCTAAAAAGTACTTTCACCTTGTAGTAAAGTCTAAGTTGACCACTTATTAATGATAAAAAGAAAAATTGGCTCTTCTTTTTTTAGTACCAGTGAATTATACACTTCTCTTAACTTAATATAATTTCTAGAGAATAGTTCATTTGTTAGACTAAAAAAACATCATATTCTAAACTTCTAACTGCTAATAACTCTATATCATTTCTTTCTATAACACTTTTTCCCCTGACAATATAGTACTAGTTTTTTTCTATTTCTCGTTTAATATTAGCAAAAATCTAGTCGAGTATAATTAACTAAAAAAATTGTGCATTTTTCTTTAGATATTTTCAAATTCTTTTCTTTTTACCGCTTCAACAATATAATCCGCTATTTGAGTTTCATTAAAATTTGAAAATTCCTTTATTTCCCCTATTTCTTTTATTTTTTTACTATTTTCTTTCTACTATCAATTTTTTTTCGTTAGATTTTAATATTAGTATCACTTCACCACTTATATTTTCTAAGTAATTACTTAATACTTCAATATTATGATCTACTTTTTAATTTTTTTAGGTTTCGCTAATAAGAAATTACAATTCTCAGCTACTACTACTTTTTCATTTCCAAAAAGGCCACTGCTACGACATTCATAGACCAAATTTTTCTATTGTAGTATCATTCATATTAAGCTTTTATATAATTAAATTCATCTAATGTTTTTTTAAATAGTTTTTGAGCAACTTTTTTTCAAAAATCATTTATAGCTTCAAAAATTTTTCTCCATAAACTATATAGATATTTTTTTCATCAATCAACTACCTCTATCTCAATATCTTTTTATTTTTTTATTATTTTATTATAATAACAAATAGACTTTATCAACTCATTATTTTCTTTTTAATACTAATACATCTATATTCTTAAATTTTTGCTAAATTAATTAAATCATTGAATTTTTTTCTTTATGTTTATCTAAAATAACTACCTTTTTTTAATTATTCCTTTACCAATTAGTGTTTCAGCAAATCCAGTTTCACCCTTTTTTTGTAGATGTTAAGATTAAATAATCTATTTTTGTTTCTTCCTTCATAATTTAATAATGAATCATATTCGTTTATTATATCATATACTCTATCTTTTTTTCTAAAAATCAGTATAAAAAAATTCTCTAAATTATTTGAAGTATTAATTAATGTAGTCACACCATTTTCTTTCAAATAGTAGACTTGAGATTTTCCTATCTCCAACTTTTCGAAAAAGATCTTTTGAAGAATTAAATGTATTATTTACAGCTAAGAAACTAACTATAGTAGCAAGGCAACATAATGAAACTTTATATTTATTCTTATTAAGACATATTAAAATAAAAAAAGTATAATTAGGTAAAGTAGCAATAATTACGTAAATATTTTTGCTTCCCTATTCTTATAGGCTGTACTCTAAGTAATATACTTTGTATCTCATCGAAAATATAGAATACTATATTTAATAATGGTTTACAAAGAATATTAAATATAGTTGTACTTAATAAAAAAATACTATATAGCTACAAACAACCAATGGAAATATTATAATACTAAATATAGGAACTAATATTATATTACTTAGTACTGAGATATAAGGCACAGTATAAAAAAATTACTTATTAAAAATCGGCATACTTGCTAAAAAAAGAAATTACACTTATCTTTAAACTACTTTTGTAATTTATTTTTTTAGATTTTTTTATATATTCTGCCGACATCAATAAACTAAAAAGTAATAAAGAAAGATAATTCAAATCCTATATCAAAAAAATATACAGTGGATTAATGATTGTCATTATTAAAAAAATGTGATGAGTAAACTATCTATATTCGCTATATTTTTTTCCTTCTTAAAAATTAGATATACTATTATCATTAATCCTGCCCTAACAACCGATGGACTAAATCCCACTTATCACCCATATAACAAGGTAGTATTATTATAATAATATTTTCTATTAAATTACTGCTAAAGTTTAATTTCTGTAATATATAATAAATTATTGATATTAACAGTCCTAGATGCAGGCCTGATATCGCTAAAAGATGACTTATTCCTAAGTTTTTTTAAAATGAATTAATGTCTTCTCTTTTGCAAATAGTTTTTTTATCTCCCTAATATTAATGCTTCAAAATAACCACTTTTATCGAAAGTAATCTCATTACTAATTTTTTTAAGCTCATTTTTGCACGTATACTTTTAATTTTACCAACTATAGAATCTTCACTTTTTTTATATTTTTTTTATCTGATTCAACTTAACCTGTTTAAAAAAACTCCCCTATTTTCATTATATTTCTTATAATCAAAAGAATAAAAAAATTAGTCTTTTCTTTTAATTCTTCTATGTTGACATTAGCAAAGACTTTCCCCGCCATAAAATTTCTTTTTAAAAAAAGACTTTTTCATCTTCATTTCTGTAAAGTATAGCTAATTAATACTTTTTTTCATTATTAATATAGCCTACTCCCCTCAAATAATTACCATTTATATCTACCCTGTCGTTAATCCTCAATACTACATCCTTATTCTCCACATTCATAAGTTTAGTAGTATTATTCTTTTTGTATATATGCTCCCCTAATAAAAAAATACTAAGAATACTATTATACAAATAATAGTTTTCCTAGCATTTAAATTTTTATTTTTTTCCAAGTTATTAGTAGAAAAAAATAATTATACATAGCATCGACACTATCAAATTAAAATTTAATAATATCGCTCCCAATGCTAGTAATGAATATTGTAAATAATACATTTTAATTATTATCTAATAACCTTTCTACTACTGCTTTAACATCGTAGTCTACTTTTCTTACTACAACACCAGATTTTTCTAATAACTCCTGAGCATATTCATTATTTCTGTAATCATTAGCATAGCATATTTCCTTTATGCCAGCTTGTATTATTGATTTGGTACAATTTAAACATGGAAAATGTGTAACATAAATAGTTGCACCTTCTGTGCAAACACCAAATTTTGAACATTGAAGTATTGCATTAATTTCTGCATGAATCGTTCTTACACAATGTCCCTCTATAACTTTGCAACCAACATCTATACAATGTTCATCGCCTTTAATTGAACCATTATAGCCTCCCGCTATTATTCTCTTATCTTTAACTATAGTTGCACCTACAGACAATCTACTACACGTTGATCTAAGCGATAGTAAATGACTTTGTGCCATAAAGTATTCATCCCAACTAATTCTTTGCATACAATTAAACCTCTATCTTATCCTTTATTTTTTCAAAAGTTGACTTTCCTATTCCTTTAACTTTTGTTATATCTTCTTTACTTTTAAAATCCCCATTTTTTTCTCTATATTCTATAATTGCTTCAGCTTTTGTTTTTCCAATACCAGATATTTTCATAAGTTGTTCTTTAGTAGCTGTATTTATATTTATTACCTCACTATTAGATCCATTTGAAGAACTTGATGAATTCATAATCTGTTTAGGCTTCTCACCCATTTTTTTAATACATAAACTACCATTTGGTCTTTAAGCTTTTCACTTAAATTTATATTGGAAGTATCTGCATCCTCTAATAATCCGCCTGCTTCTTCAATTATATCTTTTACTCTCTTATCTTTTTGTGGATTCGTAAACTCCAGGATTTTTTTAACTGCTCCTTTTTACATCAACAATAACTTTTTTTCACCAGATTCTTTCTTATCATTTTTTTATCTTTATCAGAATTGATTTGATAATTTTGTGCAGAAAAAAATTAGCGTCACTATAATCTTCTGTTTTTAGATCCAGAAAAGAAAAAAAGTAATATACTCCTCCAACAATAAATAAACTACAAATTAATGCTAAAAAAATATAGTTTTAATATTTTGTTTAATAAAAAAATAACAAAAATCCTCTTTAGTTATTTTCATATTTATTCCCCTTAATAACTATATTATATCATTAAATAAATAAGATTTATACTAGAAATTTATTATTATTAATTTTTCCTTAGTTTATGTATACTAAGGAATAATAAAAAGGCTACACATAACTTATACTTTGATGTGTAACCTTTATTTTTTACTTATACTTGAAGTTTTTTACCATCTTTATAAACTTCATCAATTGTTGCTCCACCTAAACAGATATCTCCATCATAGAAAACTACTGCTTGGCCAGGTGTTACAGCTCTTACAGGCTCTTTATAAACTACTCTTACTTTATCACCTTCTAATATCTCAACCTCAACTTCTGTATCAGGTTGACGATATCTAAATTTAGCTGTACAAGTAAATTTATTAGGTTGTGGATCTTTAGTTGTAAATGATAAAGAACTTGCTAATAAACTGTCTGAATATAATTTTTCATTATGAAATCCTTGGCAAACATATAAAATATTGTTTTCTAAATCTTTCCCACATGCAAACCATGCTTCACCATCTGTATCTTTTGTACCACCAATACCTAATCCATGACGTTGTCCGATTGTATAGTGCATTAATCCAATATGTTCTCCACGAACATTACCATCTAAATCTACCATTTTCCCACTTTGAGAAGGTAAATATTGCGATAAAAACTCTCTAAAGTTCTTCTCTCCAATAAAGCAAATACCAGTAGAATCCTTTTTCTTAGCTGTGGCTAATCCTGCTTCTTCTGCTATTCTTCTTACATCTTTCTTTTCTAGTTCTCCAACTGGAAATAGAATATTTTTAATTTGATGCTGTTTTAATTGTGATAAGAAATATGTTTGATCTTTATTATTGTCAACACCTCTTAATAATAACCTTTGACCATTCTCATCTTTAACTCGAGCATAGTGTCCAGTTGCCACATAATCAGCACCTAAATCTTCAGCGTATTCTAAAAAGGCTTTAAACTTAATTTCCTTATTACACATAATATCAGGGTTTGGAGTTCTACCTTTTTTATACTCATCTAAAAAATATGTAAATACTTATCCCAATACTCTTTCTCAAAATTTATTGAGTAATAAGGAATGTCCAATTGCTCACAAACCTTAATTACATCCGCATAATCTTTCTCTGCGACACATACTCCCTTATCATCCTTCTCTTCCCAGTTTTTCATAAAGACACCTATAACATCATAACCTTGTTCTTTTAATAGATATGCTGTTACGGATGAATCTACTCCACCACTCATACCAACTACTACTTTTTTTCCGTTGCTCATACTAATTCCTTTCTATCAATCTTTTTTCCAATTTATCTATTTTTGTAATAACTTCATCAATATCATCTTTAGTAATATCAAAACCTACACTAATTCTTACTGAGTGCGCAGCTCTTTCAATATTATACATCTCCGTAATGATTCGGCTCCCTTTAATATTACCGGAACTACACGCCGAACCTCCAGAAATATAGATATTTTGTGCATCTAAGTATGTTATTAATCTCTGTGCTTCTATATTTTTAAAGTAAATATTTAATATATTTGGTAAAGAATTTTTTGACTGATCCATTCACCTCAAATTCTATACCACTTTGTTCTAATTTACTAATGAAATAATTTTTTAATTCTCTTAGTTTTGGAATTGAACTTAGTGTTTCTTCTGTACAATCTGCAAGAATCAGTGTTCCTAGTAAATCACTAGTTCCCGAGCGAAGACCATTTTCTTGCCCTCCTCCTAAAATAAATGGTTCAACATCCCCATTTTTTGCATATAAAAATCCAAAATTATTAAGTGAACCGATTTTATGTGCAGATACTGAAGCGAAAATCAAGCCCCAATTCTTTTACATCAATTTCCACTTTTCCAAATGCTTGAACTATATCACTATGTAAAAGAATATCTTTATCTACAATAAGTTCTGAGATTTCTTTTATAGGATTTAATACTCCTGTCTCATTATTAGCTAACATAATTGAGATCAAAACTGTATTTTCATTAATTTTTTTCTTCTAATTCATCAATATTAATAGACCCCTGTTTCATCTACATCTAGTTCATGAACTTTTAAATCCATATTTTTTTCTAAATGTTTAGCACTAGATTTAACTGAAGGGTGCTCTATCGATGAAATGATTACTTCTCCACTGTTGAATCTACTTAAAACATGATTGAAAACTGTATTGTTACTTTCCGTCCCCCAGATGTGAAAATTATTTCTTCTGATGTAGCATTAATAAAGTTAGCAATTTTTCTCGACTTTCTCGTGCTAGTTTGGCATTCTTTTTTTCCTAATGTATGTCCGCTACTAGGATTCGCATAAATTTCTTTTTAATATATTTAAGTTCTTCTCTATAATATCAAAAATGTTTCCTAGATGTTGCTGCATAATCTAAATATATATTTGCCATAACATCGCCTCCTATTTTTAATCTACTATATTTTTATCATAAATAAAGGTCAAATTAAATCAATTACACTTTAGAAGAGCAATTAAATATTTTCAATTCACTCTAATTTTTCAGCTATAAATTCTAAATATTTTTTTACTTAAACTAAAAAAATAATCCCTCCCTTATTATTTAAGAGAAGGATTAATTTATAATTTAGAATTCCACTGAACTTTTACTTGAGAAAATTCTTATTACTACTGCTAAAAGCACCGGAAATGTATAACAATATACTAAATGATCCCATTATATTATAGTTAGTAGTAATAAAAATCTAAAGAAATAGCAAATAAGACTATCATGTAAGTTAAATAAAAAAATGTCATTGGATAAAAATAATAATTTTAAATTCCTACCAATAGTAACTTTTTTTAATGATCTAAAACAAATAAAAAAATAATTATTGTTACTATAATAAGTAATAAAGAAATATAATTTATATTTACAAATAAATAAGCAGATATAAGTGAAAGCCAAATTAAAGTTAGTATTATTTTAAATAAACCTACATAAAATTTATAAACAAAACCACTATAATTTACTAATTTAAATAATGAATTACATACAAATAAAAGCTACAACATATACAGTTAAAAAAATATTTTTATATTTGTATTCAATATTATAATACGCTCCTTGTGTATACAGTGATAAAATATTCATATATAAATAAAAATATAATAATTGGTATATATGCCCACTTATACATTAAGAACTTACTATTTTTCAAAAATATGGTATCTCCCATTTAAACAGATCTTGTCTCTCTATTATTTCATAAACAAGACCACTTAGATAACATCCTACAATTAAATTAAAAAAAGTATTTCTTTAAAAATTTAAAAGGCGCGTAAAAACAATAATAAAAAAATTAACTGCATTAAAAAAGCAACTCCAAACATACCTGCCATATAAATAATAAAAAGTAGGTATTCTATTATTCTTTACTCTTTCCTCGTATTTTTTTCCAAATATACTGTATTCTCAAAATATATATAATCAAATATTTTAGATATATTAGGATCATCTTTTTTTAAGTTTAACATTCCTGCTAATAAAGACTTTATTGGAAAATATTTAATTTTTAGTAAAATCTAATTTACAAAGTTCCCACCAAAAAAATCATCATCAATCTCAGGATTCTTTTTACCAAATTAAAAAAAGCTCTTGCCATGTTTTTAAATCATTAATATTAAAAATATAATTTATTTAGTAATGCTCTTGCAATTCTATTGTTATGTCTTAGTTCCGCTTCTTTTTCATCAATATTATTATTCACTTACTACCTCTCTGTTTTTTTATTTTTATATTTGTAAAAAGTTCTTCACATCAGTTAACATAATTAAACCTAATTTTTTTCAAATTCTCTATCTTCAATTCTCATAGTATAGTTTAAAAATCCCCATTGAACTAATAAAAAAATTAAACAATACTCCAAATTTCTAGAAATTTTCTTTTTTTGTTTGACTCTCGATAGTATTCTTTTTAAAAAAATATGTCTTTTTTTCTCCTTATTATTATCTAAATCATTATAGAAAAAAATTTTTATAAAATCTAAATAATAACTAGCATACTTTGCTCTTTCAAAATCGATAAGTACTATATTTTTTTGTTATATACTTTTTATATTTCTTAAGCAAAAAAATCCCCATGAATAGTCACTAACGAATTCTTATATTCTCCTTCTAAATCACATAATAATTTGAAAAAAATTCATAATAAATTCTACTAAAGCAAATCATATTCTTCTCTTTTTTTACTAAGCGAGTAAGATTATATTCTAAAAATCTTTTTAAAGATGTCTCTTTATATTTCCCTTCATCTATATACTTTTTTTTATGGAAATTAGAAATTAGCTTAGCTATATTTTTTTAGTACATCATTCCCCATATCACAAGTAACTAAATCACTATACTCTCTATAAGTAAGTACTAATATGTTATTCAAATAATCACTAGTTATATAAAGTGAACTTTCATTCTTTAAAAATTTCATTTTCAAGAATAAATTTATTTTCATCTTTAAATATTTTTTTATAAATATATTTTTTTCATATAGTTTGGAATACCCAACATAATGTTTATTTTTCAGAAATATGGTTTACTTTTTTTCTAATTTTGCTAAAAAAATCTTCTTTCTAATTTCTCTTTCATAATAAACTCCCTAAAAAAACAAGCTACTTAAGTATTTCTTCTAAATCTAGTGTAGATTTAGCATTTAGTGTTAATGGATTAGTAAATAACTTATTCTTATAGTAAAAGTATCCTACAGCACCCATCATAGCCGCATTATCACTGCAATATGCCATCTGTGGAATTAGTACCTCTATATTTAGTTCCTGCTCTAAATTTAGAATTTGTTGGCGTAATTCACTATTTCCCGCAACTCCACCAGCAAGGATTAGTTGCTTAATACCTAAGTTTTTTATAGCTTTTTTTGTTTTTGTAATCAAAACTTCAACTACTGCAGTTTGAAAACTACATGCTAGATCTTCTGGAACAATTGCTTCTCCACGTTGATTAGCATTATGAACAAAATTTATTACTGCTGATTTCATCCCAGAAAAACTAAAATTATAATCATCACTATCAATCATTGCACGAGGGAATTTATATTTATCCTCTCCCAGTTTTGCAAGTTTATCAACCTTAGGGCCACCCGGATAATCTAGCTTTAATTGACGGGCAACTTTGTCGTATGCCTCTCCTACTGCATCATCGTGAGTTGATCCTATAATTTCAAAATCAAGTTCACTTTTTATATAAACTAGCTCTGTATGTCCTCCACTTACTACTAAAGCTAGTGATGGATAAGTTATATTATTATCTATATTACTTGCATAAATATGTCCTGCTATATGATGAGCAGCAATTAATGGCTTATCCAGAGTATAACTTAATGTTTTTGCAACATTCACACCTACTAAAAGAGACCCTATTAGTCCTGGTCCTTGGGTTACACATATCGCATCAATCTCATCTAAAGTCATTTTCGCTTCTTCAAGTGCTTCTTCTACAATTTGAATAACAACTTCAATATGTTGTCGGCTCGCAATTTCTGGAACAACTCCTCCAAATTGTTTATGTGTTTCTATCTGACTACTTACTATATTAGAAAGTACTTTTTTCCCATTACAAACTACCGCGACACTCGTTTCATCACAACTTGTTTCAATAGCTAAGATACTTATATTATCTATTTTATTAATCTCTTTCATTGCTAAAGTCCCTTACCATTACATAAGCATTTTCACCATTATTTTTATAATAGTTTTTTCTCATATCAATAGTTGAAAAATCCTGCTTTCTCATAAACAGTTATTGCAGGCATATTACTAACTCTCACTTCTACTAATGCTTTTTTTACACCTTTTAATTTTAACATTTGCATAACATATGTAAAAAAAATATTTGTCCAAGTTTTTTTGTTTTGATGAGGGTTTATCAATGACAATTTTATTAATTTGATACTCATCTGCTACTAACCAACCTCCACAAAAACCAATAATCTCTCCATCATTAAATAATCCATAATATTCTGAATTCTCATGTTCTAATTCTGATTTGAACATATCGTATGTCCAAGCATCTTCAAAGTTTTCTACATCAATTTTTTTGATAATGCATCTAAATCATTTACATCAACTCTATTTATTTTTTTATCATTTTCTAATTCCCTTTCTGCTTCTGTTTTTCTCAAATATTTTTGGTTTCATGTTATAGAAGTCTTTTTATTTCTAATGCATCATAAATTTCTATTATATTCCCAGAGCGTACTGGACTTTCATTATACTCAGCATCTAACAATTTTTTTCCTTCAATTTTTTTATGTCTTGCCCAACATATATAAAATCTTTACCTTCAGACTCTAAAAAATCATTTAATTCATCAAGTGAATAATAACCTTCCTCTTTAACAACACTCAGCTCATTATTTGTTTTTTCATAAACAGCTGAAAAAACATTACCACGACGTGCATCTATAAGAGGTACTATTAATTTATTACTGTTAAATTCCAATAGTGCTAATAGTTTTAAACTTGAAACTACTTTAAGTGGTAACTTTAAAGTAAATGCCATTGTTTTACATACTGCGGCTACTACCCTAATTGCAGTGTATGATCCTGGGCCTTCACTTGAAATAATTTCTGTTAAGTCAGACTTAGTTTTATTTGCTGCTTTTAAGCAATTATCGATCTCAGATAATATTACTGCTGATAGATTATTATTACATTCTAAGTTTTTTTCCGCTAATATGTTTTTGTTTTCTATACATGCTATCGAACAAAATCCATTCGACGCTTCCACCACTAAACTGACCACTCTGCTTTTATCCTTTCTTCTATTTTACTGTAAATACCACTTGAGATTATTTCCACTTCTCGAACATCATTTTTAATTCGTATATTAAAAACTAAACGCTCCGCTGGTAAGTATTCTTCAATAAATTCTCCCCATTCCACTACACATATATTATTTTCATAGAAAATATCTTCAAAGCCTAAGTCTTCATCACTATTTTCTAATCTATATGCATCAATATGGTACAATCTGCCTTTTTGGAAATTTATATTCTTTCATAATATTAAAAAGTCGGTGAATTAACAACTGCTTTTTACACCTAGATATTCTGCTAAATATTTAGTAAATGTCGTCTTCCCAGCAGCTAAATCACCATTCAACATTAAAAATAAGTTTATCATCTATACTATTAGCAACAATCTCTGCTAAACGTTTTTGTATCTTCTAAATTTCTAATTACAATATTTAACATTTTACATCCTTCTAAATCTATAATTTATTATCATAATCTATAATAACATATTTATGGATTTATTCCAACATCAAATAAAGTTGTTAAATCTACTTAATTAAAAATGATTTTTTTACTCTTAAAAATGATAAAAATATAAGTTAAGGGGAATAATTATGAATAAGAAGATATTTTTATATTTTTTTAGGGTTTTTTTACTAGTATCTTTATTCTATTATTTATTATTTCTAATAATATTAATACTAAATATAAAACTGTAACAATTAATAATGTTTCCATTAAAGGTGATACTACAAGATATAAAGTGAATTTTTGTTGAAAAAAAGTTGATGGAGATACAATAGTTGTTCGTTTTTAATAAAAAGGATTTAAAAAGTAAGATATTTACTTATAGATACTCCTGAAACAGTTAAAAAAAGGTGTAGAAGTACAAAAAAATATGGTCCAGAAGCTAGTAATTTAAATGGCGAAATACTTTCAAAAAGCAAAGAATGTTGAAATTGAATTTGATATATATGAAAAAGAGGATAAATACCATCGTGCTCTCTGTTATGTTTATGCGGATGGTAAATCGGTTCAAAAAAACAACTTTTTAGAACAAGGCTTAGCTGAAATTAAATATGTAAAAGAACCTGATACAAGATATTTAGCTGAATATCAAAGAGCGCAAAAACTCAGCGAAAGCAAATAAAAAAATTTATGGAGTTAAGAAGAAAAAAAGAGTAGAGATTTTAATTATCTCTACTCTTTCTTTTACTATTTGTCTTTAAGTTTACTATTTTTATAAGAATATGCAAAGTAAACTACTATACCAAATGCTACCCATACCGCAAAAATAGTCCAAGTAGTTGCTGTTATACTTGTTAATAATCCAACAAATAAAACTATTGAAACAATTGGTAAGAATGGCATTAATGGAACTCTAAATCCACGTTTTAAATCTGGATATTTTTTAGAGAATACAATAGTTGTATAACTTACTAAGGCAAATGCAATAATTGATGCAAGGTTAGCTAAGTCTGCTAATTGTCCTAGTGGTAAGAATCCAGCTAATAAAGAAATAGTAATCCCTAGTCCCCATGTAACTATACTAGGAACTTTGTTTTTATTAAGTTTAGTTAAGTTTTCTGGTAATAATCCATCACGTGCAATAGTATAAGTAATACGAATACCTGCAAACATGAATGATAAAATACCAGCCATTAGACCTATAACTGCTCCAAGAGAAACAATACCAGCTACTTTATGTTGTCCAACAACTTCTAATACGTAAGCTAGTGCATCCCCTTGTCCTAGTTCTGTGTAGTTTACAATACCAGTTAAAACTAAACATACTAAGATATAAAAAGCTGTACAAATTATCATAGTGATAATAATCGCACGAGGAACTGCTTTTTCAGGATTGATAGTTTCTTCAGCAGATGTAGAAATAGCATCAAATCCTAAATATGCAAAGAATACTGTTGTTGCAGCTAACATTACACCTTGGAATCCTGTAGGTGCAAAATCATTTGTCCAGTGAGTTGGTTCTACATAAAATGATCCAACAACTAGGAAAAGAACTACAATACCAACTTTGGCTGCTACCATTAAGTTATTAACAGTTTTACTGCTTGATGTACCTTTTGATAAGATAAATGTAATAACTAATACAATTATTACAGCTGGTATATTACCATAACCACCTTGAGATGGTAAAGTAATAAATTCTTTAGGTAAATCAAGTCCTAACCCTGCCAATAATCTTGCAAAATAACTTGACCATCCATTTGCAACTGTTGCAGATGTAAGTACATAACCACCGATTAGTACCCAACCAACAACATAAGCAACGATTTCCCCTACTGAAACATATAAATAAGTATATGTACTACCACTTGAAGGAATAGTCGATGCTAATTCCGCATAACATAAAGCAGCTAAACAACATGCTAATCCGGCAATTAAGAATGAGAACACAACAGCTGGTCCTGCTTCTGCTGAAGCTTTACCAGTTAGTACTAGTATCCCTGAACCAATAATAGCTCCAATACCGAATAGTACTAAATCAAGTGTTTTCATAGTAGGATTAAATGTTTTTTTTCTAGCTTCTTCTAAAATAGATTCAACTGATCTTTTTCTTAAAACACTCATAATAACCTCCTAATTATTTAATTATTTTTGAAATAATATGTTATAAGTAAGTACATTATAACACGTTTTTCAAAACTTTTTCTATAAGAAATAAACAATATTTATACCTTTTATAAATATATATTACTATTATTTAGAAAAAGGAGCGGAAAACAACTTCTCCGCTCCTACTTATTTTTATATTTTAAAAAGTATTTATTAAAGAGCAGCTTCTACAGGAGTATATTCATATCCTAAATCGTCTGCTACAGCTTTGAATGTAACTTTACCGTTAGCTACGTTAATACCAGGAACTAATTCTGGGAATCTTGCTACTGCTTCTTTAAGTCCTAAGTTAGCAATAACTTTAGCATATTTAGCTGTTGCATTACATAAAGCGTAAGTTGCTGTTTCAGCTACTGCACCAGGAATGTTAGCTACTGAGTAGTGTAATACTCCTTCTTCAACGAAGATTGGGTTATCGTGACTTGTTGGACGTCCTTCAGTATATTCAGTTGTACCACCTTGGTCGATAGCAACGTCAACAATTACACCACCATCTGGCATATCTTTAATCATTTCTTTAGTAACAAGTTTAGGTGCTTTAGCTCCTGGGATTAAAACTGTACTTACTACTAAATCAGCTGTTTTAATTGCATTTGCAATATTTAATTTATTTGAGTAAACTGTTTCAACTTTACCACCAAAGATGTGTGATAATTCAGTTAAACGATCAAGGTTAACGTCTAACATAGTTACGCGAGCTCCTAATCCAGAAGCTGCAGTTGCTGCTGCAGTACCTGCTACCCCTGCACCAATAACTACAACATGTCCTGGTTGAACCCCTGGAACACCTTGTAATAATTTACCTTTACCACCTTGAACTTTAGATAAGAATCTAGTTCCTTCTTGAATAGCCATTCTACCAGCTATTTCACTCATAGGTCTTAATAATGGTAATCCACGACCTACTTTAACTGTTTCAAAAGCGATACCAATTGTTCCTGAATCAACCATTGCTTTAGTTAATTCTGGATCAGCTGCTAAGTGTAGGTATGTATAAATAATTAATCCTTTTCTGAAATATTTGTATTCAGAAGGAATTGGTTCTTTAACTTTGTAGATTAAATCAGATTTATTCCATACATCTTCTGCTTTATCTAATAAAACAGCCCCTACTTTTTCGTATTCTGCATCTGAAATCCCTGAAGCAAGTCCTGCTCCTTTTTCAACATATACTGTGTGTCCGTCATGAACTAATTCCCCTACTACACCAGGTATTGCTGAAACCCTACTTTCATTATTTAATTTCTGTTGGTACTCCGATAATCATTTCCCTTACCTCCTTAATTTCTTTGTACTTCTATAATAACACATATTTTTTTCTGTAATGAAAGCGATTTTCTGATGAAAATGTCTTTGAAACTATTTTCTTTAAATATTTATTTTTTTAAGTATTGAAAAAAAGGGATAAGTATAGGGATGCTACTCTTTAAGAATACAAAAATATATTTATTTTTTTATAAATGAAAAGAATATAGAAAAAAACAGAAATTATTTTTTTCAATTCATACAGTTTATTTATCGGATTATTGTAAATAAATTATTTATCATTATTTATTTTTTTCTTTATTAATTTGTATAAATAATATAAGTTCATAGGGATAACAACAAAAAAATGAAAAGAAATTTGAAACAACAATTTCTTCTGAAAATAATATTTTCATTTTCGAAATATTGAAATTAATATGAAACACAATTTTAAAAATGTTTTATAACTGTTTAGTTTCAAATAATAAAAAAAGCATTAAATTATTGTTTAAAAAAATAAATAATTACTTTTTTTATTTTTAATAGTATTTTCTTATTTATATTAAAAAAACTTTGTTATGTGAATAACATAACAAAGTTTTTTTATTTAATTATCTGCTGTAGTACTCAACGATAAGTTGTTCGTTGATTTCTGGATGTAATTCACTTCTTTCAGGGAATCTTACTAATGATCCTTCTAATTTATCCGCATCAAAAGTTAAGTATTCAGGAACGAAGTTTGTAATTTCAACAGCTTCTTTAATGATGTCTAGGTTTCTAGATTTTTCTCTTACTGAAACTACTTGTCCTGGTTTAACTGCGTAAGAAGCGATATCTACTTTTTTACCATCTACAAGAATATGTCCGTGGTTAACTAATTGTCTAGCTTGACGGTTAGTTCTAGCTAATCCTAAGCTGTATACTACTGAATCTAAACGAGTAGCAAGTAATGCCATAAAGTTAGCACCATGTAAACCTTGAAGTTTACCAGCTTTGTCGAATAATTTACGGAATTGTTTTTCATTCATTCCGTGTAAGTAACGAAGTTTTTGTTTTTCTTGTAATTGTAAACCATACTCAGATAGTTTTTTTCTTAAGTTAGGACCATGTTGTCCTGGTGCGTAAGGGCGTTTTGCTAACTCCTTACCAGTACCGCTTAGTGAAATACCTAAACGACGAGATTTTTTCCAAGTTGAACCTGTAAAACGAGCCATTTTGTGCTCCTCCTTTTTCTTTTTGTTTTTATGTATTTAGTAAAACAAAAAGCACGATTATCGTTGTTGTATATGTTATAAAACTGGAACTTCGCCTAGCAGCATAGGCTACGAGTTGCCACATTAATAAATGTATAACATAGAGGCAATAACAATTAATCCACTGCTATTATTTTACACAAAGAATAGTTTATCATTATTTTTAAATAATAGTCAACTATTTTTAATTAAAATTTTATTTATCACATAATTCTAAAAATTTTTCTAAATATATCAAATTCTAAATCAACTTCTGGATGCCATTGAATTCCAATTAGTTTGCCATTTTCAATAGCTTCTATTATTCCATCTTCAGCAATAGCTGTAACTTTAAATCCATCTGCTACTTTGTTAATAGCTTGATGATGAATAGTATTTACAAGAGATTTTTCTCCATAAATAGAATATAAAAATGAATCTTTCTCAACTGTTATATTATGTTTTATTAAGCCATTTTCACTTGTGTGATTATCTATATGTTGCTTTAGTGTTCCTCCAAAATATACATTTAAACTCTGTAACCCACTACAAACACCAAGAATTGGTTTATCTAACTTATTAAATGTTTCTATTAATTTAAAGTCTAATTCATCTTCATAATCATCTTCTGGATACTCTATATTTTCATCAGGTTCTTCGCCATAGTATTTAGGGTGAATGTCCCTGTCTCTTCCAGCAATAATAAGGCCGCTACACATGGCAGCAATTTCCTCTATTCCATTTTGTGAGCATACAGGAAATAAAATGAATCCTGCTCCTTCTGCTACATCAGAAAAATATCCATTCACATATAATCTTCTTTTTTCCAAACCTGTAGCAGACTTATAATAGACACTTCTTCCCGAAATTGCAATTATTTTCATGTGTTAGTCCTCCTTATCTTATTTATAATATAACTTTAAAAAGTTTATAGTTATATATTATATAAATTTTAATTAATATTGTCAAGTTAACTTTCAACTTAAATATATTAATCATATAAAGTTAAAAAAAAGACACCAAAGAGATTCTTTGATGTCTTGACGCAATTGGTATAAGACCAATATTAACGTTTTGAGAACTGAGGAGCACGTCTCGCACCACGAAGACCGTATTTTTTACGTTCTTTCATACGAGGGTCACGAGTTAGTAATCCTGCAGGTTTTAAATCTTTACGGTATTCTGGGTTTACTTCTAGTAAAGCACGTGCAATTCCGTGACGGATTGCTTGAGCTTGTCCAGTGTATCCTCCACCGATAACGTTAACTAAAACGTCATAGTTACCTGTAGTAGATGTAACTTCTAAAGGTTGCATTAAATCTAATACTAATGATTCTAATGGTAAGTATTCACGCATTTCTCTGTTGTTAATTACAACTTTCCCTGTTCCAGGTACTAATCTTACACGTGCTACTGAGCTTTTACGGCGTCCTGTACCGCGATATTCTACTTGTGCCATTTAATTATTTCCTCCTATATTATCCACGTAATTCGTATTTTTCTGGTTTTTGTGCTGCATGTGGGTGTTCTGCTCCACGATATACGTGAAGTTTCATTCCTTGAGCTCTACCTAAAGTATTTTTTGGTAACATACCTTTGATAGATAGTTCTAAAAGTTCTTCTGGATATTTTTCTACCATTAATCCAGCAGTTCTTTCTTTTAACCCACCTGGGTGCATTGTGTGACGACGGTAAATTTTATCAGTTAATTTTTTACCAGTTAACACAATTTTCTCAGCATTGATAATGATAACATTATCCCCAGTATCGATATGTGGTGTATAAGTAGGTTTGTGTTTCCCTCTTAAAATTGAAGCTACTTCTGATGATAAGCGACCTAAAGTTTGTCCTTCAGCATCGATTACATACCATTTTTTTTCTACAGTTGATGGCTTTGCCATATATGTTTGACGCATGTCTTTATTTCCTCCTAGATGTTGTTTTAATCTGTCATAACGACTAAGTTTTCCGGGGCTTACTCGTGAAGATATATAAACAATATCACTAGATATATTACCTTATTTAACGGTAAATGTCAAGTTTTTTTCTTTACTTTGTTTATATATATTCATAAATTTTTTTGCCACAAAAAAATCAGAAATTAAATCTATTTAAATTAGGTTTATAATCTAAATAGATTTAATTCTTTTTTCGACTTTTCTATTATATTATTTTATAAGATCCAATGCAACTTTTTACGCGTGTTGATACACGTTCTTTTCCTAATAATTCTAAACTAGTGTTTAATTCTGGTCCGTGCATTGAACCTGTTGATGCAATACGTATAGGCATAAATAGATTTTTACCCTTCACTCCTGTATCTTTTTGAATCGATTTTATTAGGGCTTTAATATTATCAGCAGTGAATTCTTGTATACTATCTAACTTTCCTAAAAAGTCTTCAAATACAACTTTTGTAGAATCTTGTTTTAATATTTCTAATTCTTCTTCATCAAATTCAATATTTTTCATTAAAGAATTGTTTTGTTAATTCGACAATCTCTGCACCATAACTCATTTGTGGTTGATATAATGAGATTAATTTTTTTCAAACCAAGCTCTATTATTTTCAACTTCTTCTTTTTGTCGCTACACCTTCTTTTACAAAGAACGGTAATGATAATTCCACTATTCTTTCTAATGGTTGTGCTTTTAATATACTGGTTATTAATCCAAGTAAGTTTATTATTATCAAAGAATGCTGGAGATTTACTTAAACGTTTTTCATCAAAAATCTTAATAAATTCTTCTTTAGTAAAGATTTCTTGCTCTCCTTCTGGTGACCATCCTAATAATGTAATAAAGTTAAATAGTGCCTCTGGTAAGTATCCAAGATCATCATATTGTTCTATAAATTGAATAATAGTCTCGTCACGTTTTGATAATTTTTTCTTATTTTCATTAACTATTAATGTCATATGTCCAAATCTTGGTGGTTCAAATCCAAGTGCTTCATATACAACTAATTGCTTTGGTGTATTCGAAACATGATCATCACCACGTAATACGTGAGAGATTTCCATTAAATGATCATCAATTGCCACAGCAAAATTATATGTTGCAACTCCATCATTTTTAACAATTACAAAATCACCAAAATCATGACCTTCAAATGAAAGTTCTCCTTTTACCATATCATCAAAACTGTATGTTCTGTCTTGAGGAACACGAATACGAATTGATGGTTTTCTTCCTTCTTTCTCAAACGCTTCTTGTTCTTCTTTTGTTAAATGTGCATGTTTCCCACTATAACGTGGAGGAAGTCCATTAGCAATTTGTTCTTCTCTTTCAGCTTCTAATTCTTCTGCAGTCATATAACATTTATATGCTTTGTCTTCTGCTAAAAGTTGCTCAGCATATTTTCTGTAAATATCTAATCTTTCTGATTGGCGATAAGGACCAAATTCTTTTTCTTTTTCGATTCCCTCATCATAATCAAGACCAAGCCAATCCATATATTTAAGTTGACTTCGTTCACCTTCTTCTTTATTACGTTTAAAGTCTGTATCCTCTATTCTTAGTACGAAATCCCCACCATAATGTTTAGCAAATAAGTAATTAAATAATGCTGTTCTTGCATTTCCGATATGCAAATTCCCTGTTGGAGATGGTGCATATCTTACTCTCACTTTTGTCATAGTTATCACCTTCTAGTTTCTTAAAATTTATATACTAAATAATTATAACATAAATTGCAATTATTTTTTTCAATGAATGTTTAAATATTTATAAATATACTAAGTGCTAAGTTTGATCTCTAAACTTAGCACTTATTATTATTATTTTATTTCTACTGGATGTTTCAAACTCTTCTCAATTAATGATACCATAGTTTCCACACCCTCTGAGTTCAAGTGAACTTTATCTGGCTCAAAATAGTTTTGATTATTATTTGCTACACTATACCAATCAATTATTGTAATATCAGAGTGGCGTTCTTTAAGGGCGTCTAACTCTTTATTAACTGTTTTTTCCCAAGTTCTTGGAACCTTAACATTAACAAAGTAAATATCTGCTTTATCAAATTTTTTCACTAGTTCTTCTACTTGAGACTCAGTGAAAAATCCATTAGTACCCAGCTGGAATATTACTGCTGTATTCTCGTTATTGTAATTAGCATATTGATCTGCTAACGCAGTAGCAGCAGTTAGTTGTCTACTAATTTTTCCATCAATTATTGCACCAGGGTATTTTTCTTTTATTTTTTCACCAATATCTACAGTAAGTGAATCACCGATAACTAAAAGCGAACTATACTTTTTGTCTTCAGATTTATTACCTTCTTGATTATTATTGTCACTTTTTATGCTCACTACTATTATTAGTGTTATTTTCATTATTATTTGAGATGAATTGACTCTCTTTATTATTGCTCATCTCAGTTACAAATGCTGTAGAAAGATATGGTACAGATTTACCAAATACTCCCATTGTAAACACAACAGCTACTAAAGCTATTGAAGCAAAAGATTATTTTTTTGTATTATTTTTTTAAATTTCATTATTCTCTTAAATAGTAAATTAATATAATTTACAAATCCTAACTTTCTTATTGGAGTTTCTACAAACATATAACTTCCAGTTGCTACTAGGAAAAATTAAAACTATTCTTAATGTAACATAAAAATAAGTTTGGATTACCTATTTCTGAAACTGGTGTAGTTACAACTAATATTGGGAAATGCCATAGGTATAAACTATACGATATTTTTCCCAATAAAAAAACAAATGGTTTAAATGACAATAGTTTTGACATGAAAGTATACTGTCTTCCACTACTTATTATAATAATAAGTCCTATTATTGCTACTAATAAGAAACCACCTCTATACAACCATGTATTATACTCAGAAGTGTTTATCATTATACCTATTAAAAACTAGAATAGATACAAGTGAAACTATACTGTATATCATATTATCTTTCTTTGTAGTTCTTTCTGACAATCTATCCATTGGATACAATATAGCTCCAACTACTCCAACAAGTAAAGAAAAAAATGCTCTTGTATCAGTACCAAAAATATATTCTATTGATATTATTAATATCAAATAATAGAAATATGAGCAATTAATGATACTAAAATTAATGATAAAAACTACATAAATAAAAATTTTTTTATTTAATTTACTGTTACTATTATTAGATTTACTTTTTTTCTATTAAATATTAGAAAGATTAATGGGAAAAAAACATATAAAATTGTTCTTCAATTGCTAAAGACCATAAATGTTTAAAAAGGACTTTGTGATCCAAAACTATCAAAAATAGTCTAACTTATGGAATATATACCACCAGTTGCTACTATAAATGTAACCAAATAAAGCGTCCAAATAACTTTTTTTAAGTAGAACACCATTAAAAAAAGTGTAATTATTATTAAGACTACAGTTATCATAAAATAAACTGCTGGTAATAATCTCCTTGCTCTTCTTACATAGAAATTGTATAAATTAACCGTTCCAGTACTCTTATATTCTTTTATTATTAATGAACTAATTAAGTATCCCGATAATACGAAAGAATAAATCTACACCTAAGAATCCTCCAGGGAGATAATTCGCATCGATATGATAGATTATTACAGCTATAACGGCTATAGCCCTTAAACTATCTATACTCGGTAAATATTTTGTTTTTTTACTCATCTATCATTCCCCCTAATCCTTAAACATAGCTAACCCGACTCTTGATCGGTCTTTTATCTACATCAATAACATAAACATCAACAATCTGACCTACACTAAGCACGTCTAAAGGATTTTTAATATAATTCTTACTGATTTTAGAAATATGAATCATTGCATCTTGTTTTAGACCTATATCTACAAATGCCCCAAATTGAGTAATATTTCTTACAGTTCCTGATAACTTCATACCTATTGACAAATCGTCAAGTGTAAGAATATCAGATTTTAACAATGGTTTAGAAAAGTTATCTCTTTCATCTCTTAACGGTTGCTTCAAATCTTTAATAATATCTTCAAGAGTCTCCATTCCAACACCAATTTTTTCTGCAATATTCTTTTTATCAATTTCTTCAATTTTAGTAGAGAATTCTTCAGTTCCGACTTCTTTTGTAGTTAGGTTGAGTTCTTTTAGTAAATTTTCAGCAGCCTTATAACTTTCGGGGTGAATTCCTGTTGCATCAAAAATATTTTTACTATCTGGTATTCTTAAAAAACCTACGCATTGTTCATATGTTTTTTTCCCAAGTCTAGGGACCTTTGATATTTCTTTAATTGTCTCAATTTTCCCATTTTCTTGGCGGTAAGCCACAATATTCTTAGCTATTTGCTTATTAACACCCGATACATAAGATAATAGAGAAATAGAGGCAGTATTTATATTTACACCTACCTTATTAACCGCAGTTTCCACGACAAAAGTTAACTCTTTTTCTAAATATTTTGGTGTTATATCATGTTGGTATTGTCCTACGCCAATTGATTTAGGATCAATTTTTACTAACTCACTTAACGGATCCTGAATACGACGCGCTATTGAAACGGCGCTTCTTTCCTCAACATTGAAATCTGGAAACTCTTCACGAGCAACTTCACTAGCAGAATACACACTAGCTCCCGCTTCATTAACAATAATATAATCTATTTTAAGTCCTGCTTCTTTTAAATTCTCAACTACAAACTTTTCAGTTTCTCTAGAAGCTGTACCATTTCCTATCGCTATTAAGTTAATATTATGTTTAGTAATAAATTTTATTAAATCTTTTTTCGATTTTTCTTGTTTTTCTATAGAAGCTGGCTTATGTGGATAAATTACCATTTTATCTATAAAGTTACCATACTCATCAACAACAGCCATCTTACAACCCGTTCTAAAAGCAGGGTCTATCCCCAGTACTTTTTTATTTTTTAATGGGCTTTGCATTAATAGTTGTTTCAAATTCTCCGAAAAAATTACAACAGAATCTTCTTCAGCTTTTTTTGTTAAATCACTACGTATTTCTCTTTCAATAGATGGATAGATTAATCTCTTCATACTATCTTCTATACACTCAAATAGAATTTTTGGCAATTTCAGTATCTCTATTACGAGTTATTCCTCGTAATATATATTGACATAAACGATCTTTGTCATTATCTATACTAACTCTTATAATACCTTCTTTTTTTCCGCTCTATTTAATGCTAATATTCTATGTGAAGCAATCTTAGATACTCTTTCTCCATACTCATAGTAATTTTTTTATAAGTAGAATTTTCATCTTTTTCTTCTCCACCTTTTTTTTAATGAAGATGTTATTTGACCAAACTTCTTAGTATTTTCTAACACATACTCTCTATATTTAGCATTGTCTGAAATATTTTCAGCTATTATGTCTAAGGCAAATCTAATGGCTTCTTCTTCATTATTAACTTCTTTTTCATTATTAATATACTTACGAGCTTCTTTGTTTAACTCGCTTAGTGATTTAGGTAATTTCAATATATATTTAGCTAAGTTTTCTAATCCTTTTTCTTTAGCTATTGTTGCTTTAGTTCTTTTTTTCTCTTTGAACGGACGGTATAAATCTTCTACTCTTTGTAATTTATCTTGTTTTAAAAATATCCGCTTTTAAGTCATCAGTTAATAATCCTTTTTTTCTGATATTAATCTAATAACCTCTTCTTTTCTTTCTTCAAGTGATTTCAAATAATTAAATTCATCTTGTATTAATTTTATAGCAACTTCATCTAAAGAATTCGTTAGTTCTTTTTCTATATCTTGCGATAAAAAGCTATTGTATTGCCCTCTTCAAGTAAATTAAGTACATTAGTAACATACTTTTCTTTTATCTTTAGCTTGGCAGCTAGATTCTTTGTAATAATTTCGTACATTCTATAACTCCGTATTGTTTAAGTAATATTTTCTTGGTACCCTTTGATTTATACAACAAAATATTTCATAACTTATAGTTTTTTGATAGTCAGCAAACTCATCTACTGAAATTTTTTGGTTATTGTATTCACCAAAGACAAGAACGTCATCCCCCACTTTGATTTTTTCTGAGCATCTTACCATAAGTTGGTCCATACATACTCTTCCTACAATTTCACATTCTTCTCCCGCTACATTCAATTTAAAACCTTGTGCTCTTCTTAATAATCCATCTGCATATCCAATCGGAACAGTTGCAATGTACTCATCTTCTGAAGTTTCATAAGATATACCATAACCAACTTTTGTTCCTTTAGGTATTCTTTTTACATGTGTAACTTTACTAACTAAAGATGCTACTGGCTCTAATTCTAATTTATTTAATTTTTCAATATTTTTACTTGGATAACATCCATATAACGATATTCCTATTCTAGATAAATTATAATTATCATCTCTATCATTGTATTTTACTGTACCTGCAGAATTTTCAATATGAACATATCTTGGTTTATGTTTAAATAGAGCAACTAGTCTATTGAAATTAGCAGTTTGGTAATCATCATAGTCATTATTCTCACCATCAGCATTTGAGTAATGCGAGAACACACCTTCAAACTCTACTTTTGGATAATCAAGTAATTCATCAATTTCTAAAATTTCTTTTTCTTCAAAAGTACCTATTCTATTCATACCTGTTTCAATTTTTACATGAACTTTTAATTTTCCAGTAATTGAATCAAGTTCTTTAATTGCCTCTTCTAACCACTCTTTTGAAGGACATGTTAAGGAAATATTATTCTCCACAGCATATTTTACATTTTTTGGATTAGTAACACCAAGCACTAAAATTAAACTTTCTTTTATAACTTCTTTTAATTCAAGCGCCTCTTCAAAAGTTGCAACAGCAAAATGCCTTACACCATTTTCATAAAGTAACTTTGAAATTACTTTAGAGCCTAACCCATAAGAATTAGCTTTTACTATAGCTAATCCTACTTTTTTATCACTTAGGTTATTTAACTTTTCATAATTACGTAAAAGTGCATCTAAATTAACAATTAAGCGTGTTGGTCTATCATTTATCATATTAGTCCTCTCTTTCTAAAACAACAAATGCTACTGCAGTTGTATCCGTATGACTAATTGTTACATGTGTAATATAGTTACCATAAACAATATACGGCCTCCCTTTTTCGTCTTTTAAAACCTCAATATCATGAAAAGAAAACTCTTTTGATATACCTACTCCAAGAGCCTTAGACATCGCTTCTTTAACTGCAAATCTACTAGCTAGATATTCTAGTTTTCGGCGGTGATTTGTTATTTTATTGAATTCATTTAATTCATTATTTGTGTATAATTTTTTAAGTCGTGTTTTATTATTAATATACTTTTTCAAAACGAATAATATCAACAATATCACAACCAATACCATAAATCATTTGTTACCTCTTTATCTAACCTTTTTTTCTATTATATCATTAATGCAGATTTTATGAAAGCCACCTACATAAAAAAATAATAAATCCCAGTATTCCACTGAAATTTATTATTTTTTTCAATTTAATTTTCAAATAGTTTTTCAATAATATCTCTATTAAGATTTGTCCCTATCACTACAGCATTATTACCTAAAGAGTTATTATTACCTGTTATTTCATAATTATTTCCTACAAGATCGAATTTATAATTATTATCTTGGATTGTTAAGTTTCCTTTTACCCTTTCTACTTTACCTACTTTATTAGACATCAAGTAAAGCAAAGTATAACTTAGTTTATCTAAGGAAGTTACACCTATATTTTTTTAAAGTATATTGTTCTAATTTTTTTTTCTGGTTGCTTTTTTTGTCAATTTTTAAATTTCAAAGTTAATTTATTATCAGTTTCTAAGAAAAATACCCGTTGTAGAAAAAAATATACTCCCATGTCTCATTATCCCATTTAGAATAGTGTTTGAAGGGGAATTTTATATCTCTATTTATATTGAGTGCATTTTTTTATTTCAATAAACTGACTTTCATCAAGATTTTCTGATTTACTAACTACTACTATTCCATTATAAAATAATTCTTCTTTTACATATTCACTGTAGTTTTCAAGGATATTTTTCATAATTTTTTTAGCATCTATTATTAATATTGGTAGTCCCAACTCTATTCTTTCATAACTTATTTTTTTATTTTTTTTCTATAATATTATTAATTTTAGCAACTCCACTTGGTTCTACTATAAGATAGTCAGGGATTTAAAGTATTCGCAATTGTCAAAATTGAATGTGTAAAAATCAAGATTTGTAGAACAACAAATACAGCCATTTGTTAATTCCCATACTTTTACATCATCTTCATTATCGTCTATATCACTTTTTTTAAATAATCGCTATCTAAATTTAAATCACCAAACTCATTTTTCCAAAATTACTATACTTTTTATCAGTCTTTTTCAACAAGTGACTTAATAAATCTTGTTTTTCCCAGAGCCTAAAAACCCTGATACTAGTATAATTTTCATAAAAAACACCACCTAAAAAAATAGCGGAAAAAGTTAACCAACTTTTCCGCTACTATTTTTATTCTTCTTCCAAAATTACAATTGGTTTAATTAAATCAGCTGGTTTATCTTTCATTAATAATAATGCATCTTCAACTTTATCAAATCCATGGAATCTATGTGTTAATAAATGAGTAACATCTAATTTTCCACATTGAATTAATCTAGCAAGTTTTTCTATTCTTAATCTACCACCTGGCATTAATCCACCTAGAATTTGTTTGTGTCCCATACCTACTCCCCATTCTACACGAGGGATGTTGATGTAAGTACCTTTTCCTAGGTAGTTAACATTACCTACTTTACCACCAGGTTTTAGACATTTAATAACTGGTTCCATAGTTTGAACTCCACCACCAGCAATAACTGCTTTATCAACACCTTGGCCATTAGTTAATTTTAAGACTTGTTCATCAATTGAACCATCTTTATAGCCGATAAAATCAGTTGCTCCATATTTTCTTGCAACTTCACGACAAATTTCACGAGTACCTACTGCGATAATTCTTGAAGCACCTCTTAAATTAGCTCCTGCAACAGCCATTAAACCTACTGGACCAATTCCCACTACTAAAACTGTATCTCCAAATTGAACATCAGCTAATTCTACACCGTGGAATCCTGTTGGAACCATATCAGATAACATACATGCTTCTTCTATACTTACACCTTCTGGTATTAAAGCTAAGTTACCATCTGCATCATTTACATGGAAATATTCTCCAAACATTCCATCTTTAAAGTTAGAGAATTTCCAACCTGCTAGCATTCCCCCTGAGTGCATAGCAAATCCAGCTTGAGCTTCAAGAGAATTCCAGTCTGGTGTAATTGCTGCAACCATGACTCTATCTCCCACTTTAAAGTCTTTTACTAATTCTCCGACTTCAGCAACAATACCACATCCTTCATGACCTAATATCATGTCTTCCCTTTCTCCGATAGCTCCTTCCCAAACTGTATGCACATCAGATGTACAAGGTGACAGTGCTAAAGGTTTTACTAAGGCATCATTTGGGCCACAATATGGTTTTTCTTTTTCAACCCAACCGATTTCCCCTATTTTTTTCATTGCAAATCCTTTCATAATGTTCTCCTCCTTTAGAATTTGTTGTCTTAATTATCTCATTATTATTCACGTTTTTCAAGCTAATTACACGTTTAAAAAAACTCACTGTATAACTAATATTATTTTCATTTTAAGTAATTTAATACTATAATAATTTGAAAACAAGTATTAAATTTATAGTATTTAGTAAGTTAAGATTATTAAACTAACTTATATTTATAGAAAGTAATTATATAATTTGTATAAATCAACTTCTAAAAAAAGAATGATTACCATGCGATAATCATCCTTTTTTATTAATCTCTATTGCTTCCTAACAAGATAAATACAAATCTTAGTAATTCCATTAAAGCAACTACTGCTGCTGCTACATAAGTTAATGCTGCAGCTGTTAAAACTTTACGGCAATGTCTATTTTCCTGTTCATCTACAATATTTAAATCGACTACTTGTTCTAAAGCACGCTTAGAAGCATCAAATTCTACTGGCAGTGTTACTACTTGGAATAATACTGCAAATAGCATAAATCCAACTCCTACCCATGCAATAGTATAACCAAACTTACCAATTAATCCTGTTAATAAGAAACCAACCATTATTAAAATCATTGATAGGTTTCCACCAAGATTTGCTAGTGGAACTAGCGAGTGTCTCCATCTCATCGGTTTGTAGTCTGCTACTTTATCTTGAATAACGTGTCCAACTTCATGAGCTGCTATGGCTACTGATGCTACAGTAGGTTGTGAGTAAACTATTGGTGATAATACCACTATATTTTGAGTTGGATCGTAATGATCTGATAACTCTACCTCACCTCTTACTACTTGAACACCTGTAATACCATTTGCTTGCATAATAATCTCTGCAACTTCTTTTCCAGTTAAACCTGATTTTGTTCTTACTTTTTTATATCTTTCATATGTTCTTTTTACTTTAAATTGTGCCCATAACGGGATCAACATAACTAGTAAAAAGTAAATTATATAACTACCTGACATTCCATAATATCCTATAGGCATATATATTACCTCCTAAAGTAAAGTATTAATAGAATTATACCATGTTCTAAAAATTAAATGCTAGTGTTTTGACTATCTTTTACTATTGAAATTTTTTTATAAATTTCTTAAAGTATATTTCTATAAAAATCACCTACTAAAAATCCTCATTATTTTATATATAACTATTATTATATATTAAAAAAATATCATATAATAGCTATAATATCATAAAAAGAAAAAAACGGACATATATAAAGAATGTCCGTTTGATTTTTTTAAAAATCTAACAATTTTTTTAATAATAAAATTAATTTCTTTGTCTAGTGAGTAATTTTATTGGAGTTCCTTCAAAAATTAAATGAATCTCTAATTCTATTTTCTAAAAATCTCTCATATGAGAAGTGCATTAGTTCCGGATAATTCACGAAGAACACAAATGTTGGAGGATTAATCGCAACTTGTGAAGCATAAAAAATATTAAGTCTTTTACCTTTATCCATTGGTGTTGGGTTCATTGAAACCGCATCTACAACAATCTCATTAAGAGTTGAACTTTGAATGCGACGTTGTCTATTTTCATAAGATTCTTTAATTAACGGAAAAATACTGAATACTCGTTGCTTTTGTTTTAGCCGAAACATAAACTATTTTAGCATAGTCTAAATACGCAAAACTATCTCGAATTTTTTCATCAAACTCTTTCATTGTTTTATCATCTTTAGCTATTGCATCCCATTTATTAACAACAATAATTACACCCTTACCTGATTCATGAGCATAACCTGCAACTTTTTTATCTTGTTCAATAATACCCTCTTCAGCATTAAGAACAACTAAAACAACATCAGAACGTTCTATTGCCTTTAGCGATCTAAGTACCGAATATTTTTCACAGTTTTCGTATACTTTTCCACGTTTTCTAATACCTGCTGTATCAATTACTACATATTCATCACCATTATACTTAAAGTCTGTATCTATAGCATCACGAGTTGTTCCTGCAATTTCTGATGCAATAACACGCTCTTTCCCTAATATTGTATTAATTAAACTCGATTTCCCTACATTTGGACGCCCAATAAGAGAAAATCTAATTTTCTCATCTTCTTCATCTTCCTCAAGAACTTTAAAGTTTTTACAAACTTCATCTAATAAGTCTCCAATACCTAGTCCATGAGATCCCGAAATTGGGAATGGATCACCAAAGCCTAATGAATAGAAATCATAAATCATGTGATTCATATCAAAATTATCAATTTTATTGACTGCAAGAACTACTGGTTTATCCGTTTTATATAGTAATTTTGCAACTTCTTCATCATCACTAGTCACTCCATCACGTCCATTAGTTAGAAAAATAATAACATCCGCTTCATCTATAGCTAACTCTGCTTGAGCTCTTATTTGTTTTTGGAACGGAGTATCTTCTAATTCAATTCCTCCAGTATCAATCATAAAGAATGAATAGTTAAGCCATTCAGCTTTAGAGTAAATTCTATCACGTGTTACCCCTGCTACATCTTCTACTATAGAAAGTCTATCTCCAATAATTTTATTAAAAATTGTTGATTTACCTACATTTGGTCTTCCAATAATAGCAACTGTTGGTTTCGCCATTTTTCTACCTCCATAATTTTTATATTTTTTTGTAAAAAAATAAAAAGCAATAGACAAGTTAATCTACTGCCATTATTTCTTTATTTTATAAATTAAAGTTCTAAATCTTTGAATTTATCCCCTACACTAAAAGAAGTGTCTTCTTCTTTTAAAAATGAAGTATCATATTCTGGTTCTTCTTTAACTTCTTCTTTAACAGGTTTTTCCTGTAACTCTTTGATTGATAAAGAAAGTCTTTCATTTTCAAAATCAACGTCTAATACTTTGACACTAACTTTATCTCCAATGTTAAGAACATCTGTTACATTATTTACTCTATCATGAGAGATTTGAGAAATGTGTACTAGACCTTCTACATCATCCATAACTTCAACAAAATGCACCAAATGCAGTAGTATTTCTTACTACTCCTTCTAATACATCTCCAGCTTTAATAGTAGCTCTTGCTACTTCCCATTGAGTTGGTAATAATGTTTTTGCTGATAATGAAATTTTTTCGTTCTCTTTATCTACTGCAATAACAGCAACTTTTACAGTATCTCCTACTGAAAGTGCATCTTCTACTTTTTCAAGACGACTATGAGAAATTTCTGAGATATGTAGTAAACCATCAACTTCTCCAATATTCACAAAAGCACCGAAGTTTGTAATGCGACTAACTTTACCTTCAATTACATCGCCCTCATTAATATTTCCATATACTTCTGCTAATTTTTTAGCTTTTTCTTCTTCCAAGATCACACGTCTATTTAAAATAATTTTATTTTTAGCTTTATCTACTTCTTCGATTTTGAATGTATATTCATTTCCTACAAACTTAGATAAATCTTTTCTGAAACTTAGTATCAATATATGATCCTGGTATAAATGCACGTAGACCATCTACATCAGCTAATAATCCACCTTTAGTTTGTGAAGAAACTGTAGCTGTGATATACTCACCATTTTCGAATTTTTCGATTAATTGAGCCCATGATAACTCCATTAATTTTCTATATTCTGCATTTTCTAAAATTTTGTGTGATAAATAAATAACTCCTGGCACGTCTTCAGATCTTTTTTCACGGTCTGTACGAATACCTGTTACTTGTGCTTCTACCTCATCACCAACTGATAATACTTCTTCAATATTTTCAAATGGTTTTCTAGTGATTTGATTGCGTAAAATAACACAATCATACTGTGCACCCGCAACATCAACGTAGACTTTATCATTTTCAATCTTTGATACAGTACCTGTTACTTTATCTCCTTTTTTTAGCATTTCTGAGCTGTTTAATAATTCCTCAAATGAAGTTGTCATTACTTCTAATCCTCCTGTGCTTACAATACATACTATAGTAGTATTATACAATAAAATATATATTATGTCATTAATTTTACGTTAATTTCTTAACTCTTTTTTTATTTCATCTAAAATTTTTGCTTCTTCTTTGCTTAAATCATAGTTTTCTAATAGATCTGGTCTTCTAATATAAGTTCTTCTTAAACTTTCTTTCATACGATATTTTTCTATATTTTTATGATGACCCGATGTTAAAACATCTGGTACTAGCATTCCCTTATAATCTTTTGGCCTTGTATATTGTGGATATTCCAATAATCCTGTTGAAAAAGAATCATCTTTATGTGATTCTTCTTTTCCTAAAACATCTGGTATTAATCGAGCTATACTATCGACCATCGTCATTGCAGCAAACTCACCACCAGTTAGTATAAAGTCACCAATAGATAATTCATCAGTAACCAAGTACTCTCTAATTCTCTCATCATACCCTTCGTAATGCCCACAAATAAAAATTAAATGATCTTCTTTTGATAGTTCTTCAGCTTTCTTCTGATTAAATCTTTCACCTTGAGGACACAGTAAAATTATACGAGTTTTATCTGTTTTGATTTAAACTTTCTACAGCATTAAATATTGGTTCAGGTTTTAAAACCATCCCTTGTCCGCCTACCAAATGGATAATCATCAACTTGATTATGCTTATTACCTGAAAATTTTCTATAGTCAACAATATTTATATCAAGTATATTCTTATCTCTAGCTTTTCCTAATATCGAATGATTAAGTGATGTAAACATATCTGGAAATAATGTTAAAATATCTATTTTCATTAATCTATTAATCCTTCCATAATCTCAATATCAATCTTTTTTTATTTTGAACATCAACATTTTTTTCACTACATCTGCAATATAAGGTATTAAGATTTCCTTACCATTTTCCCCTTTTTATTACCCAAACATCGTTGGCTCCAGGAGTTAATATTTCAACAACCTCACCTAGTAGCATATTATTTTCATCAAAAACTCTACAACCTATTATTTCATGAAAATAAAAATTCATTCTCTTCTAATTCAGAAATATTTCTCGGAATCAACTTTTCAATTGTAAATTTTTTTAAATTTTTTTCAGCTTCATTAATTGAGTCAATTCCTTCAAACTTAACTAATAAACTGTTTTTTTATGAGAACGATAGCTCTCAACTACAACTTCTTCTATAACCTGATTTCCCTCTTGTTATTAATAATTTACTACCTTTTTTTAAATCTTTCTTCTTCAAAAATCTGTAGAAGAAATAACTTTTACTTCTCCTCTTAATGAATGAGTATTTACAATTTTACCCACTTTTTAATCGCATACTAATCTCCTTTTATTTTTTTACTTTTTATTCTAATTAAATATGATATATTTTCTATTATTATTATTGTAATACATAATCCAATTAATAATGTTGAGATTCTATTCCAGTTTCTATATTCTATATTATTTACAAGAAGATGACCAATTCCTCCTGCTCCAACCATACCTAAGATTGTTGAATTTTTTTAATATTGGATTCAAACCTATACAATACTATTGAAATAAATTCTGGAAAATATCCATTAAATATTATTTTTTTATATAACTCACAAAAACTTCCTAATCCCAAACTTTTTCGTTGTTAATAATATATTCTCCTGTATACTTTCGAGTACTTCTGAATACATTTTTGTTATTACACCAACTGTATAAATATATAGAGCAAAAAAGCTACTTATCATCCCTGGACCAAATCCTCTAAAAAATATAAGAGCGACAATGATTGGTGGAAATGTTCTTAAAATATTAATAACTACCTTAAATACCACTGCATTATACTTTCCGAATAAGTTTACTGAAGAAAAATATGATGTGAAGATTGCCGTAAGTGCTGCGAAAATTGTTGCAAACAATGCAATTTCAAGACTCACTAATAATTCACTTAACATTTTCCCAAAATAGTTGGTATCTGGATGAAATAATCCTATTATTAAAACTTTTAATTGTTTTAAGCCTAGTATAAATCTTTCATTTGTTATATTAACAAATTTACTTACATATATTACACTCCCCAACAATACTGCAGGTACAATCACCTTAACGCTATATTTTTTCAAAATAAAATCGTTATATGTAACATTTATCTTATATTCTCTACTTCTAAAATAATAGCTAATCATATCCATAATAAATATTAATAGAATTAATATTAGTATAATTAATGATACCCTATCATATCTAAGATGATTAAGTTCTTGCCATAATCTTTGACCAATTCCACCTGCTCCAACTAAACCAAGCACACTTGCTCCTCTTATACTTGATTCTAACATTAGAAAAATAAACTGATATAATAACTGGTTTTTAAATTTGAAATTATCGCTGTTTTATATATTGCAAATTTTGAAACACCTAAACACTCTATTGCCTCTAAATGTTTAACATCAACTTCTTCTGAATATTCTTTTAATAATTTAGAGGCTGTAAGGAGGTTTATTATATACATACATATAAAAACCACTAAAGACCCCTGTACTAAATAAACTAACTAAAAATAGCAGCAATAATTAAAAATGGAATTGTTCTAAAAAAATTGAAAAGATAGCACTTATTATTCTTGGAATAAACTTCAATTTGAAAAAGTACATTAGTTGTTAAAAGGTAAAAACCAGTAAAGCTGTAAATAATGCTAGAATTGTTGAAAATAATGCAATATTTATTGTTTCCAATATTGGTTGTTTTAATTCATCTAATATACTAAAGTCAATAGGAAACATCCTTTTTAATAAGTTTTTGAATCCTGCTAAATCCTACTGAAAAAAATCATTAGAACTATAAAATTCAAAAAGATATACTAATTAAAAAAATATAATAGATATTACTAATAAAAGTTTATTTAATGATTTTTTTAATTATAAAGTTCTTTAAATTCATAATCATTCACCTTATCAGAATCTTTATAAAATAAAAATTTTTTTCCGTCTTTCAATCCTAATATTTTTGGTACTATATTTTTTTAGCTAATTCCTTATCATGTAAGTTTATTAGAACCGTTATATTGTTTTCAGTATTTAGTTTTTTTAAAAAGTATCCATTATTAATGATGTATTTTTTTCATCTAAGCTACTTACAGGTTCGTCAGCTAATAGTAGCTTAGGTTGCTGTGCTAAAGCCTTCGCTATAGCAACTCTCTGTTTCTGACCACCGGATAAGTATTTTTGATTTTCTAAAAGCCTCTTCTTCTAAAACCAACCCTTTTTTTAAATATTCTAAACCTTCGTTATAATCTTTTTTTAGTATATCCAAAAAAATAAATTCAGAAAAATTTTTTTCTTAGCTAAATATGGGGTTAATACATTTTCTATGGTATACAAATTATCCAATACATTATAATCTTGAAATATAAAAGATATGTCTCGACGAATTTCTTTAAGTTGTTTCTTACTACTTGATAAAAATTTTTTTTTATTATCAAATATTATTTCACCTTTTTTTGAGGGACATTAAGCATATTTAAACATCTTAATAATGTGGACTTACCAGCACCACTTTTTCCCTACAATAGCTATAAAATCATTATTTTTCCACCTTAAATGAAATATTGTCTAAAAATAGTCTTATCTCCATATTTAAATGTTAGATCTTTAATCTCTAATCCCTTATTATTCATCTTATCACCCCATTCAAATTACTCTTGATAATAATTTTAATAGTAAAATTTCATAATTATTATTATATCACTTTATATAATATTTTTCAGTAATTAATAGAAAAAAACTTATTACTTTTTAAAACAATAAGTAATAAGTTCTTAATACTATTTTACAAATTCTTCAATTTCTTCAACTGATAAACTTGAATCACAAACAACTTTAACATTATTTTTTTCTCAGAGACTACTAGTCCTGGAACTGTTTTTTTACATTATATTTATCTCTAAATTTTTTTCAATTCCTTCTGCATCTTTAAAAATCTTCACTGTTAATAAAATATGCATTTAATTTATTAACTTCAACAACTTGAGATAGTTTCGGCATAAATCTTCTGCAAAATGGACAAGTAGCTCTACCAATAAAAAGTATAAACTTATCCTCTAATTCAACTTTTTTTCAAAAAGCTGTTTTTGAGTCAATTTGTGTAAAATTCTCTAAATATTCTTCAAATGTTTTTTCCATGCTTGATACACTCCTGTAAATTATAATACTTAATTCTACTACCAATTTTACTTATTATCTATTTATTTGCTCAAAAAAAGTAGTATACTATTGTACACTACTTTCTACTCTATTCAAAAAATGGGGCGGCTGAAGGGAATCGAACCCTCGAATGTCGGAACCACAATCCGATGCGTTAACCACTTCGCCACAACCGCCATAAGCTAAAAATAAAAAAATGCCTTGAGACAGAGTCGAACTGCCGACACATGGAGCTTCAATCCATTGCTCTACCAACTGAGCTATCAAGGCAAAATGGCGGTCCCGACGGGAATCGAACCCGCGATCTCCTGCGTGACAGGCAGGCGTGATAACCGCTACACCACGGGACCTAACTCTTATTCTCAATTCAATTCAAATGGTGACCCGTACGGGATTCGAACCCGTGTTACCGCCGTGAAAGGGCGGTGTCTTAACCACTTGACCAACGGGCCAATAAAAAAAACGGAGCAGGAGGGATTTGAACCCTCGCGCCGGTTTCCCGACCTACACCCTTAGCAGGGGCGCCTCTTCAGCCTCTTGAGTACTACTCCAACTCCACAGGTAGGACTCGAACCTACGACCCTCTGATTAACAGTCAGATGCTACTACCAACTGAGCTACTGTGGATAAATATTCATTTTGTAACGAACAAATATAATTATACATAACTATCTATATTATGTCAATACTTTTTTTCTATTTTTTTATTATCAATATATTATTATTCTTATTTTTATACAAAAGTAAGTAGCTTAATAAATCTAATTTCTTTAATTATATTATTTTTTTAGCAAAAAAATGTTATAAAGTCATTTTTTTCTTGTTCTTTTTTTAATTTAAATATACTAATATATTAAAAAAATCGAATAAAGTTTATTGCTTTATTCGACTCTTTAACTATATAATTTTTATAATTTACTGAATAATTTCACTTCCGGATATTTGTCATTGAACCAATTCATAGCGAAGTCATTTTCAAATAAGAAAACATAATTATCGTATAAATCTTTAACCAAAATACTTCTTGAGCTTGACATATTTTCATTGATTGATTCTTCATTTTCAATCCAACGAGTAGTTTTTTGTCCTATTCGTTCCATGATAACTTCTGTATTATATTCATTTTTCATACGATGCTCAAACACTTCAAACTGAAGTTGTCCTACCGCTCCTAAGATAATTTGGTTCGTATGCAAAGTTTTATAATACTGAATTGCACCTTCTTGCACTAATTGCTCGACACCTTTATGGAAATGTTTTTGCTTCAATACATTTTTCGCTGAAACTTTAACAAATATTTCTGGAGTAAATGAAGGTAAGGCTTCAAATTCAACTTTTTTATTTTGATAAAGAGTATCTCCTATTTGATAATTTCCACTATCGTATAGTCCAATAATATCACCTGCATAAGCAACATCGACAGTTTCTTTATCATCAGCCATGAAGTTAGTCGAACGAGAAATCTTTAATTTTTTCCCTGTTCTCGCTAAATAAACATCCATTCCCCTATTAAATTCTCCTGAACAAACTCGTAAAAATGCAATTCTATCACGATGTTTAGGATCCATATTAGCTTGAATCTTGAAGATAAATCCTGAAAAATCAGCATCAGTTGGATTAATATCTTCTTCATGTACTCCACGTCGACCTTTAGGTGTTGGAGCATTATCAACATAATAATTTAAGAAGCTTTCTACTCCAAATGAAGACAATGCAGAACCAAAGAATACTGGAGTTTGTTCACCTTTAAGTTGTTTTTCATAGTCATAATCAACACCAGCTTCTGTAATTAATATCATATCCTCAACGCATTTTTGATACATCGCATCATTTGCTAATGGATTATCATCAACTATGTTATACTCTCCATCTAATTCAACAAAATCACTATCTTCTTTAAAAGGTTCGATATAATGATTTTTTCTATCCATAATTCCAAAGAAATTTTGCCCCATACCTACCGGTAGGTTCATTGGATATGTTTCTATTTCTAACTTTTCTTCGATTTCCTCAAGTAACTCTAATGGATCTTTAATTTCACGGTCAAGTTTATTAATGAAAGTAAAAATTGGAATACCTCTCATACGACAAACTTTAAAAAGTTTTAGTGTTTGTGCCTCTATCCCTTTTGCACCATCTATTACCATCACTGCACTATCCACCGCCATAAGAGTACGATAAGTGTCTTCTGAAAAATCTTCGTGTCCAGGTGTATCTAATATATTAATAATTTTATTATCATAATCAAATTGCATTACTGAAGATGTAACAGAAATCCCTCTTTGTTTTTCTATATCCATCCAGTCACTCTTTGCAAATTTACCTGTTTTTTTACCTTTTACTGTACCTGCTTCACGGATTGCACCACCGAATAATAGTAATTTCTCTGTTAATGTTGTTTTACCAGCATCGGGGTGAGAAATAATAGCAAACGTTCTTCTTTTTTCTACTTGTTCTTTTATTTTTTCTAACACGTTATTATCCTTTCAATTTTTATTCAATACCAAATTTCTTCTTAGCTTCATCTACTGCTATAATTGGATCTGAATGCCAAACTTTTTTTCCACCTTTTAGAATTTCATAATCTTCGCGACCCTTAGAAGCTAAAATAACGACATCGCCTGGCTCAGCTAATTCTATTACACGTTTAACAGCATCTGTTCTAAACCATACTTTTTCATAGTTTTTATGTGTCATACCTTTTTCAATAGTTCCCATAAGAACCTCTACATCTTCGTCACGTGGACTATCAGTAGTAATTATAACAAAGTCAGCTTCTGAGATAATTTCACCAATTAATGGTCCTTTAGAGATATCTCGTCCACCTCCCATTCCAGTTAACAATAATGTACGTTTTCCTTTTCTAATTTCTCTCGTTGCTTCTAGTAATTTTTTATATCCATCAGGTGTATGTGCAAAATCACTAATAATATCAATAGGTAAATCATCACCTAAGATTTCCATACGACCATATAAAGCACCTAAACTCGGTAATATACTTACTAATTTTTCTACACTATAACCTTTAACCCATACTGCTATCATTGCAGCAAGAACATTACTAACCATAAAGTCTCCTATATAATTAGTAGTACATTCAAAAGTTCCTTCAGGTGAGTTTAGTGAAAACTGAGTTTTATAAATACCGTTTTCTTTAAATTGCTTAATATTATAGGCATAAAAGTCAGCTGTTTCATCTTTTACAGAATAGTTAATTTCTTGATGATAAAGGCATTTTGACATTATCCCATAATAGTCATCATCTTTATTTAGCACTCCATATTTAACTTCAGAAAAGTTATTCCCTAATGTTGAAAATAGTAGACTTTTATCGTACGCATAAGTTTGCATATCACCATGAAAATCTAAGTGTTCATGCGTAAGATTAGTAAAAATAGCAACATCAATATCAACATTATAAATTCTTCCTAATGCCATAGCATGTGATGATGCTTCGAATGCTAAGTTTTTAATATTTTCTCTGCGAAGTTCACCTATTTTATTATGAAGTGTAACTACATCAGGAGTAGTATTTCCAAAATACACTGGCTCACTATCATTCTTTCCAAAACCATTCGTCCCGATATAAGAACTACTTTCATCAAGATTTCTCAGCATATTATGAACTAATGTTGAAATACTAGTTTTTCCATTTGTTCCTGTAACAGCTACTGTATGTACTGCTGGTCCATGATTAATTGCTTTAGCAATCATACTAGCTATCTTTTCTATTTCATGTTCTTTAACAACTATAACAGCACAATTTTCGATATTATAATCTTCATATCGACTTGCTATTACTAATGCTGCTCCTTGTTCTATTACTTTTTCAATATAATTATGACCATCTACAGTATATCCTTTAATAGCCACAAATACATCTCCTTCACCTATTTTCCTAGAATCTTGAGAGATATTATTTACACTTTTTGGAAGATTTCCATAAATAGTTTTAATTTTTATATTATTAATTACTTCTAATATATTCATACTATCAACCTTTTTCTTATTTTCTAACTATTAAATTATACCATGCATACCAGTAATACTCAACACTAGACTACTATAATTTAACTTTAATTTTTTTCTTATAATGTTGCGGATTAACAAAATCTATTGTAATATATAAAAAGAAATATATAATTAATAAACGAAGGAGTAACAATGGAACACGAAATTATCTATGAAGTATTAAACCAAATATCTGATAATAATATCTCTAAAAATTACCTTCTCTAATATAAGAAATAAAGAATTAGAATTAGAAAAAGTCATTGCCAAGCTTGTTAGTATAAAAAAATAGTATTAATATTCAATTTGAATATCGTTATAAAAGAATAATCAAACATACTAATATTATAACTTCCGATTCAGAAACAGTAAAAAGAACTTATAAAAATTATTTGAGTTAGCAAAAGATATCAATATTGCTACAAGTGATGAGAATATTAATATAAAAAAATTTCAAAAAAATTTAAAAATAAATGTAAATAGAAAAAAAGTCAATACTAGAAATATCTCATTTAATCACAACAATAAAAAGAATACTTTTTAGATGAAAAAGAAAAAAATACCCTTTTCTTATTGAATTAGGCATTCAAAAATAAGGAAGGCAAAATTATTAAGAGTAAATTTAATAAATTCAAGCAAATAAACAAGTACTTGGAATTTATTAAACAGGCTACTACTCAGCTAAATACAAATAAACAGATTACTATTTTAGATTTTGGTAGTGGAAAAAAAGCTATTTAACATTTTCAGCATATTACTATCTTAGTGAAGTCCTTAAACTTAATGTTAAAAATTATCGGTATAGATTTAAAAAAAGAAGTTATAGAACATTGTAATAATATTTCTAAAAAAAGCTTAATTTCAACAATTTAAGCTTTATTTATGGAGATGTCATAGATTACGAAAATAAAGATGAAATAGACATGGTAATTAGTTTACATGCTTGTAATACTGCAACGGATATAGCTATATTAAAAGCATTAGGTTGGAATGCTAAAGTATTTTTTGCGGTACCTTGTTGTCAAAAAGAAATTAATTCACAACTAGGAAATGAATTCTTACCATTTATGTTAAAACATGGCATTATAAAAGAAAAATTTTCTACGTTACTAACCGACTCTATTAGAAGTGAAGTTCTTGAAGCTTTTGGTTACAAGTCTGATATTGTAGAGTTTATTTCAGAAGAAAATACACCCAAAAACCAACTAATACGTGCATACAAAACAAGTACTAAATTGGATAAAGAGAAAAATTGAACAAATTAAAAAAATTTACTTCTTCTCTTAATATTAAAATGTTCCTTCTAGATGAAGTAGCTAGCCTTATATAAATTTTTATACACCCTTGAATAATAAAGAGCTTAAGATTGACAAATTTCAATCTTAAGCTCTTTATTTTATAATTCATTAAAGTCGTATACTTTACCTTTCTGTCTATTAGGTAATACTGTAGAAATAACTAAACATACTATTGTTGGCAATAGCCATGCTAAACTTTCTGCAGCTAATGGTAATTTTGCAATTACATTATTTATAGCTTCAACTTTGAATGTACTTCCGATTACTGTAACTATAGAAATAAGAGTTACTACACACATAGTCAATTGCATACCTACTTTTGATAATGCAACATATTTGTTTACTATAACAATTAAAACTAATGCTATAGTAATAGGATATAAGAATAATAACATAGGAACAGAGAATTTAATTACATCTTGTAAACCTATATTAGCAATACTAAACCCAACTAATGTAAAAAAATAATAGTATATGTTTTTATATGAAAGTTGTGGGAATTTTTTTATTAAAAAAATTCTGATGTTGCAACAATTAAACCAACTGTAGTTGTGAAACAAGTCAATATAACCATTACTCCTAAAAATATACTTCCATAGTTACCAAAGATTGCACGAGTAGATTCAGATAATACATATGCCCCTTTATTAATCTTAGCATTAGCAATTACATCTGCCGGAACTGCAAATTTATTCCCTAATAAACCAAGACCAATATAAAGTATACTAAAACCAATACCTGTTACAATACCAGCAATCCAAACACTAGATAAATATTCTTTTTTATCTTTAAAACCTAATTGTTTTAATGCACTCATTGCAATAATACAAAAAGCAACAGAAGCAAGCGCATCAAGAGTTTGATAACCTTCTATAAATCCTGTACCAAATGCTAAGCTAGTAGTTTCATATGTTGGAGCAGCTGTACCTGCATTATTAAATTTCATTATTCCAAGTATTACTAAAACTACTATTAATATAGCAAACATAGGTGTAAGTATTTTACCAACGCTGTCTAGAATTTTTGTAGGATTTACAGCCAATAAAAACGCACAAACAAAATAAATAGTTGTAAAAATTAAAAGCCATGGTAAACTACTTTCAGAAACAACTGGTGCTACTCCAATATCAAATGCTGTAGCTGCAGTTCTAGGAATTGCAAATAATGGACCAATTGATAGATAAAGTAATACTAAATATACTGTTGAGAACAGAGGAGAAATCTTTTCATCCATCTCTGCACCATAACCATTAGGATTAAGAGTACCCACAATAAGTGTAACTATTGCTATACCTACCCCAGAAACTACAAAACCAAAAATTGCTGGCCAAAAATTCTGACCTGAGCTAACTCCTAATGCTGGTGGGAAAATTAAGTTTCCAGCACCAAAGAAGATACCAAATAATAACAAGCCTGTTAAAAGACCTTTTTTCATGATAAATATTTTCCTTTCTTTAATAAATAAAATATACTTTATAATACTACATCTATAATATTATATCAACTAAAACCATAAAATAATAATACTTATTCAAAAATTTTATTTTCAAAAAAATTAAAAAAATGAGTATGATATATTAATCATACTCATTTTTCAAGTAATACTATTCAATTAAATATGTAACCAAAGTAATTGAATTACAAACAATATAGCAAATATATACATTAATGGATGTATATCTTTCCATTGTCTTTTTGATAATTTTAGAATAACGTAAAATATAAATCCAAAAGCAATACCATCATTTATAGACCCAGTTAATGGAATACCAATAATTGTTACAAATGCAGGGAAAGCTTCTGTTATATCAGACCAGTCAATTTTAGTAATACTTTCCATCATAAATGAACCAATAATGATAAGTGCTGGTGACGTAATTGATGGAACTGAAGCTAAACTACTAGCTAATGGGAAGAAGAAAATTGATATTACTACAAAGAATGTAGTTGATAAAGCAGTTAGCCCTGTTCGTCCTCCATTAGCAACCCCTGATGAAGATTCTATGTATGCACTTGTTGGCGTACTACCAAATAAAGAAGCGGTAAGTGTTGCTAAAGAGTCTGCTAATAACGCTTCTTTAGCTCTTAATAATTTACCATTTTTCACTAATCCAGCTTGAGTTGCTACTGCTAACATAGTACCAGTTGTATCAAATAATGTTACCATCAAGAATGTAAAGACTATTCCATATAATCCTAGTTGAATTACATTCATACTTTCAGTCGCCGGATTATATAGTAAACTAAGATCCATATGTGGTATACCAAAAATCTTCTCAATTTTTAATAATCCAGTAAAGTAACATACTAATGCAGTTACTGCCATCCCAATAAAAATTGCCCCTTTTACTTCTAGCGCTAATAGAACTAAAATAACAAAGATACCGAAAATAGTCATATAAGTAACTGGATTTTTCAGGTCACCTAATGATAGGATAGTATGTTCGTTTGCAACTATAATAGCTGAATTTTTTAATCCTAAAAAGGCTATAAATAAACCAATTGCTGCAGAGATTCCATATTTTAGGTTACTTGGTATCGAATCTATTAAGCTTTCTCTAAAACGAGTAGCTGATAATACAACAAAAATTATTGCTCCTAAAAAACATGTTGCAAGTAATGTTTTATAACTATAACCAGTTGTTGCTGCTAATGTAGCAAAATATGAGTTCATCCCCATACCTGGTGCAATAACTATTGGATAATTTGCTCCAAAAGCCATAATAAGTGTACCTACTAAAATAGCTATAATCGTAGCTGTAAATACTCTGTCTAATGGTATACCTGTAGCAGATAAAACTGCCGGGTTAACAACTAATATATAACTCATAGAGAAAAACGTTATAAGTCCTGATACTATTTCAGTTCTTGCATCCGTATTATTCTCCGATAATTTAAAAAGACGTTCTAACATAAAAGAAAAATTCTCCTTATTTTTTTGTTTTTTTAACAACATAATGATATACCTTTTTTTAAAAATTCTGTCAAGACTACCAACTTACAAACGTTCACCTTTTTATTATATTTTTTTATATGAAATATATATATTTAAAAACCCTATATGTAATAAACGTTAATAAAAAAACCTTATATTCATCAATACAAGGTTTTTTTACGAACATTATTATAGTCCTTCAATTTCATAATAGTAATATATTTTATAGAATTTTTGAGAAAAATTCTTTTGTTCTTTCTTCTTTTGGATTATCAAAAATTTCAGTAGGAGTTCCTTCTTCTAACACTATTCCACCATCCATAAAGATAACTTTATCAGCTACTTCTTTAGCAAAATTCATTTCATGAGTAACAATTACCATTGTTAATCCTTCTTGTGATAATTCTTTTATTACATCCAAAACTTCTTTTACCATCTCTGGATCTAAAGCACTAGTCGGTTCATCAAATAAAAGAACTTCAGGAGAATTTGCTAATGCACGTGCAATTGCAACACGTTGTTTTTGCCCTCCCGACAAACTTCCGGGATAAACATCTTTTTTATCTTTTAATCCTACTCTATCCAATAATTCAATAGCTTTTTTCTCAATATTTTCTACAGTATCATCACCAAATGTTTTAGGCGCTAAAGTAATATTATCTAGTACGCTCATATTTGGAAACAAATTGAAATTTTGAAATACCATTCCAACTTTTTTTTCTATATAAATTAATATTATGTTTTTGTAATATCTTCTCCATTATATAAAAATTTGTCCACTTGTAGGTGTTTCCAATAAATTTATACAACGTAATGCAGTACTTTTTCCACTACCACTAGAACCTAAAATTGCGATTTTCTCACCTTTTTCAACACTAATATTTACACCTTTTAATACTTCTAACTTTCCAAACTTTTTATGTAAATCTTTTATTTCTAATAACAATTCCTTCACCTACTTCGCTAATTTTTTTTCTAAACGTTTAACCAATAATGATAATATAGACGTAATAACAAAATATATTGCTGCAGCTACTAAGTAAGGACCAAATGTTTGGTAAGTAGCGTTTTTTACAGTATTTGCAGTAAACATAATATCTGCAACACCTACAAAATAAACTATAGAAGATTCTTTAACTAAAGAAATAAACTCATTACCTAATGACGGTAAACTGTTTTTTAATGCTTGTGGTAAAATAATAAGCTTCATTGTTTGAAAATAACTTAGTCCTAGAGAACGTCCTGCTTCCATTTGCCCTTTATCAATAGCTAGTATTCCTGAACGGAATATTTCACTTACATATGCACCTGAATTTATAGATAAAGCAATGATTGCTGACATAAATGGAGTAAATGAAATTCCAACTTCAGGTAATGCAAAATATATAATCATAATTTGGACTAGAATTGGTGTATTTCTAATTATTTCTACATATATTGTAGCTATAATATTAAATACTTTATACGTACTAATTTTTTTGCTAAACAAACTACTATTCCTAATATTAAACCTACTAGTAGTGCAATAAGTGAAACTTTTAAAGTTGTTATTGTTGCATCTAAATATGTTGTGTAATAATTTGGAAGAAAAATCAAACATCTATTTTATACCTCTCTTTTTATTCGCTTTGTGCAGCAATTTGAGCATATTTATCAAGTTGTTTTTCAAATTCTTTTTTTCTCTTGAATTTCTTTTTATTACTGCATTAACTTGTTCTAATAGCTCTTTATTACTATCATCTTTTTCCTTTTTTTGAATGCTATTGCCATTCCAGTTGCTTCTGGATCATTATCTGCTGTAAAACTACTTATTTTTGATATCGCTATATTTATTCATTGCAATTTTAGCAACATCATCTGGTATTAATACAACATCAATTTTTTTATTTTTTTAAATCTTGTAGTAAACTTGGAACGTCAGTTAATGATTGAATGTTACTTTCAGCAATTTTTTTAATTGTTCCTTAGCATAAGTTTCATATGTTGAACCTTTTTTTGAACACCAACTTTTTTTATTTTTTTAAATCATCAACTGACTTGATTTCTTCACTATCTTTGTTTTACAACAAAGATACCCTTTACCTGTATAGTATACATCTGAAAAATCAACTGCTTTTTTTCTTTCATCAGTAGGATTGATACCAGAAATAACCATATCTACTTTATTTGCATTTAATGACGCTATTAATGAATCAAATCCCATTTCTTGGATTTCTACTTCTACACCTAGCTTTTTTTAGCAATTTGTTCTGCTAAATATATATCTGCTCCAACAACTTTTTTTTATTTCCATTTTCAGTTGTTAAAAATTCATATGGTGCGTAGTCAGGTGAAACACCTAAAACTATTTTTCCTTTGCTTTTAACTTCTTCAAGTTTATTTTTTGAGCTACTACTTGAACATGCAGTTAATGTGAAAACTGTAATTATTGATGTTATAAATAAAATTAATTTTCTTTCATTAGATTGTCTCCTTATATTTTTATATTTTAGAAAAGATTAAGTGATAAATAAAAAAATCTCTTTGTAACTGAAACTAATCAGCTACAAAGAGACGAAAATTTCGTGAGTGCCACTCTTTTTGATATGCTAAAAAAAGTTATCAATAATAAATAATAACATCATATGAAAAGTGTCCAGAAAAATAAAAAGTCTTTTTAAAGTTCAAATGAACTTTAAAAAGACGAAATAATCCGCGTTGCCACTTTTTTTGGTATTCAGCATACCCACTCAATCTCTTTAAGGCAGAGTTACCAATTATAAATAATTGCCTAAAAAGTGCGTTCATATAGAAAAAATACTAACCTCTCACCAACGCTAGCTCGCTAAAATTCTTTTACTACACTACTATTCTTTTCTAAGGTTTTGTTTTATTTCATATAATTCTACACCTTATATAATTTATTGTCAAGTATTATTTTTATTTTCTTTGATATTTATTTAAAATTTTTCTTCCTATTATCACGCCTAAAGAACTTAAAACAATAATAATAAAGATACCTAAAAGTAGCCATGAGCCTGATCCATATTTTATTGAAGCATCCATAGCTTCAACAGATTGTCCTCTTGCTACCCAATCACTCTTATAAGAATCAGCAAAGAACACTATAGGAATCCAAGCACCACAAGCACTACCTATATTAATTAAACTAAGGGCTAAACATTGACTTAAAATATTATTATAACCTGCTGTTTTCAAAACTAAATCAGCTAAAATTGCACCTGTAAGCGAAGTTATCCACCAAGGTAAGTATGATCCCCCCATAATTGAAAAGATAATCATGTGCAATGCTATAAATACAGTAAATATACCAAATTTATTGAAATTGTAGCATATATAAACGAAAACAACTCCACCTAATAGCCCCCATATTCCAGGAGAAATACTATGACCAAATGCTCCTAGAAAACTTGACAATACCATAGCTATCATATAGATAACTAATGACAATACTGTCGCCATACCTAAAAAAATATAATCTTTTGTTTTTTTAATTTCATTTTATTTACCCTCCATATTAATAAAAAAATATTATTTACTTTCTTTTTTTATTCTCTATATTCAAATAAAAATCTTCTTTTATTACTTTATCATCAAGATATATAACTCTATTACATGTTTTATATAAGAATTCTATATCATGTGTAGCTACAATTAGCGCACTATTTTTAGACAAATCTTTTAATATACCACTAACTTTTGTCATATTTACATAGTCTAATCCACTTGTTGGTTCATCAAACATTAATAAATTGACATTTGCCAATGCAGATATTGCAATAAGTAACCTCTGCTTCTGCCCACCTGATAATTCAAAAGGAATTTTATCTTTATATTCAGTTAGTCCAAGTTTCATTAATAAAGAATTTATTTTTTCTAAGTCATTATCTGCATCACCGAATTTCATTTCACTTTCTACGGACTCTGTAAAAAACTGATAATCCATATCTTGCATTACCAAAAAGGGAATAACTTTACCAACTACCTTGCCTTTATCCGGTTTCATAATATTAGATAACAATCTTAAAAGAGTCGTTTTGCCAACTCCATTTTTACCTATTAAGCCTATAACATCTCCCTTATATATTGTTGTTGTTATATTGGTTAGTATATCCTTATAAGTAATATTATTAATTTCCAAAAGTAATTCTTTATTTTTTTACTTGATATATTTTTCTAATTCTAAATTAAAAAAATATCCAAACTCCTTAGGGGAACCTCATTATTACTTTTTAGTTCAGAAATTGTTTTTTCTATAACTTTCCCATTACTAATTACAAAAACTCTATCAATTAGATCCTGAATATAATACATTCTATGCTCAGCAATTATTATTGTATAACCCTCAGTTTTTAACTTTTCTATTAGTTGCTTTAGCTTTTTTTGTCATATGAAAATCTAAATTAGAAGACGGTTCATCTAAAATTATTATTTCTGGTTCTAAGGATAAACTACATCCAATTGCAATTTTTTTGTCGCTCTCCACTCGATATATAAATAATATTCTTATCTACTAGTTTTTTTCTAACTCTAGTAACTTTACTAACTGACTATATTTTTTTCTTCATTTCATTTAAAGGTATACCATAATTTTCCATTGAGAAAAACCAATTCACTAGTTGTATTTGTAGTAAAAAAATGGCCTCTTGGATCTTGACTTACATACCCTATATTTTTTTAGATATATCATAAGATTCTATATCCTTTAAATCTTTATTTTTTTGAATAATATCTCACCTTCCAACTGTCCTTCATATAAAGTTGGAATTAATCCATTCATTAGATGTATTAAAGTTGATTTTCCGCTACCTGATACACCCGTTAATAAGATACATTCACCTTTATTTATTTTAAAAATTAACACTATCTAATACCTTATTATTTGAATTTTTTTATATGTAAAAAGAAACGTCTTTAAATTCTAACATTACTTACCTCCCTTAATGAGTAGGAATATAAATATAATTAAAACAATTCCTAAAAAAATAAAAATCTATACTTCTCATTTTTACATTATAAAATGATGTCCTTCGTATAGGTGATTCAATTCCTTTTGTCATCGCAGTGGCAGTCATTTCCTCAGATATTAAATTCATTCTCATTAAAACTGGAACTATCCAATACTCCAAGTATTTTTAAAGGTTGAGTTATTTTTTTATATTTATATTACGCATTTTTAATGATTCTCTTATCATTTTCATTTCTAACTTGTAAGTTGGAAAAAAACCTTAACGTTACGGTAATACTAAGCATTAACTTCTTCGGTAAATGTATTTGCTCAAAAGAAGCCAATAGTTCATTACTTTTTTTATATCTTTTTACTAAAATATACGCTATCATCATGACAGGAATCATTCTTAAAAAAATATATACTAGAGTACCAAATAAATCTGCAAGTAAAAATAATTTTTACTAGTTGAAATTATATACGCTATAACAGACAAAAATAACATATAAAATAATAAATTTGAATATCTGTAAATACCTTTTTATAAATTAGTAAGACTACTATTGAAATGAGCATACAAATTATTTCATATTTCATTCCCTTTCCTAAAAAAATAACTACAGGAAACAATATATTTAGTATTATAAGAGTTAATGGATTTAATTTTTATCATATTAACCTCCCATATAAATATCTTACTTTTTATAATATCAATAATAATTATCAATGTCAATTACGATTCAGAATTAATAATTTTTTTCCATAATTTATTATTTTAATATTTTTTTATATGCTATATTGTTTATAGTAATTATTTAAAAAAATTTAAAAAGTTCAAGAATATACTATTATATATTCTTGAACTTTATATTTATTTATTTAATAAATTATATAATGTTTTTACATGGATACCTGTTGCACCTTTTGGTAAGTATTTTTCAGGTTTTGATAGGTAGGCTGTTCCAGCAATATCTAAGTGTATCCATGGAACATTATTAGCTACAAAATATTCTATAAATAATCCTGCAGTAATAGTACCACCTAATCGTCCTCCCGTATTTTTTATATCAGCAACTGATGACTTGTTTAATTTTCTAAAACTATCATCCGCTGGCATTTGCCAAACACGTTCACCTGCTGATTTAGCAGCTTGACTTAATTCATTATAAAACTCTTGATTATTTGTTACTGCCCCTGTATAAACTTCTCCTAAAGCTACTAAACACGCACCAGTTAACGTTGCTAAATCAATTACCTTATTAACTTTTAATTCATTTGTAACATAATATACTGAATCAGCTAATGTTATTCTTCCTTCAGCATCAGTATTAAGAACTTCAACAGTTTTTCCAGATAAAGTTGGAATTATATCACCCGGTTTATAAGAATTACCAGATACCATATTTTCACAAGCACCTACAACAGCTATAACATTTTTCTTTATCTTTCTAGTTGCTATAAGTTTCATTGTTCCCAGTACAGTTCCTGCTCCACCCATATCACAGTGCATTATATCCATACTATTAGCAGTTGGTTTTATTGAGTATCCACCTGTATCATAAGTTACTCCTTTACCTACTAAACCTATAACTTCATCGTCATCTTCATTATTTAAATATTTCATAACAATAAATCTAGGTTTTCTTTCAGAAGCACGCCCTACTGCTAATAAACCTTTTAACCCTAACTCTTCACATTGTTTTTCATCATATACATCAACATCTACACCTAGTGGACTTAATTCACTTTTAGCTATATTAGCTAGAGTTTCAGGATAAAGATACTCTGCTCTTTCATTTACTAAGTCTCTAGCAAAGAATATTCCTTCTATAACCGCTTCTGCTTCTTTAATATCTTCTGATATATCTTCATTGGTTAAAATATTAATTGTTATTTCTCGTAACTCTTTTCTATCAGTTTTATACTTATCAAATCTATATGTAGCATGTAATGATCCTTCAACTAGTGCTTTTACGAACGCATTTTTTTATCAACATTTTCTATACTAGGTACTTCAACTTGCGCCTCATATTCTTTATTTGTTAAAAAGTACTTTTTACTAATTTGAAAAAAATACTTCTCTTACTTCATCCTCTTTTTAATTCTTCTTTTTTTCCCTAATCCTACAAATATTTGTTTATCTCCATCAAAAGGTAAATAGCTATAAAATTCTCCTAATTTCCCTGAAAAATAAATCTTTATCTCTTGCATAAGTTAATACTTTATTATCTTTATTTTTCTCCTTCAAAAAAACTAGTTCAATACTTATTCCTTCTTTTTAAATTTACATTAAATTTCATTTTTCTTCACTCGTACAAAGTACGTCCTCTCTTTATTATTTAATACTTTCTAGAATTTCTTTTTGCTGTCTCTTTTTGCTTCTAATATTGTATTTTCAATATTTGTAGCTTTTTTTAGAGTTTCAATAATATATAAATTAGGATATTTTTTTCTTTTATATATTCATTAAATTCATTTATATTATCATTATAATAATTATCACAAAAACGATAATTATTAGTAATTCTACTTACATAATACCTTTCTATATTCCCTACAAAACCGTGAACTTCTCTCATTTCTTCAATCAATAAGTCTCGAATCTCTTCATCTGTTTTATTAGTTAGGGTTTTAACTGCATCTTGTCTATTTACAAATGCCCTAACAATCTGAATACCACTCATTTTTATATCTATCCACTTATTACTTACATATTCTAATTTTCGTGACATATTTACTTGCATCACTAGGGAAAAATTATTTCTCCAATTTCTCTATTGATATGTAATTCTTCACGTTTAAAGACAAAGGTTACTACTATATTAGAAACATAACTTAAATGATTATAAAACTCTTTTTACTCTTAAGTCATTATCAAACCATGGTAAAAAAACTATTATGATTTAGAGTAAGAATGACATAGTCATATTCATATATACTACCATTCGAATAAACAAGATATCTATCACCTTGCTTCTCTATTTTCTCAACTTTTCTATGAGTTTCCAAGAAAACTTTATCTGAAAAAAATTAGACTCTAACGTTTCTACAAAGGATTTCAATGTGAATTTCAATCTATATTCTGACCCTATTGTTATATTATCGATAACTTTTCGATTATACATTTCTTGTAAAACTTTGCTTATATCTTCCCTTTGAATAGTTAAAAAAACGATAATTCTGGCATTAAACTAACCATATTTTGAAGTGACACTTCACTTCCATAATGACTTGTAAGTAATGGTTCTATTAATTTACTGTATATATGTTCATTAAGATTTTCTTTAAAAAAATTCTTCAACCGTTAGCTGCTGAATATTTTCATCTTCTAATGTATTATGCATATTATACAAAATAGATATTTTTCTCTTTAAAAGTAAATAAATCAGAGAGTAATAACTCACTTTTTATCTAAAGGATATCCATATAGCATCTTTTTCAGGCAAATACTTTAATTCCTTCTTTTGTATAAAAGACCTTTTTAGTATCACTACTTCGCATTAAATACCTATGTAATCCCAATTCTATTATTAAATAAAAATAATGCACCTTGTTCACTTACAGAACCATGCCAACCATTGTCATAAATTTCTTGTCCATATTGAAACTTACCAAATTTATTTTTTTAGCAAACTCTAGATCCTTTTCAATTAAATCAATATTAAATTTTTTTGAATTTATACCTGAAAAATTTATCCAAGTAATAAGCGCAACATACTCCAGATAGACCTCCACCAATTATTGCTATATTCTTCATGATTATTACTCCTTTATTTTACTTTTTGAAATAAACACTTTTTGATAATATACTTGAAAAAAATAAAAAGCTGAGATATTAGCTATAAAGTTAAATAGATTTAATTCTCCAGAAAAATATACTTACTAAAGTCAAAATAACGCTGGATACAAGCATAACAATAGTTAATAATTTCTTAAAAGCTAGTTACTTTAATTTTTTTCACTTACTGGTAAAAATATTGTGCCATATATTATTAGTTATCTGTTTATATAATGGAACAAGCTGAATAATTGCTAAATAATTATAAGAAATAATAGTACCCACACTAACATAGATATTATTGAAGCTAGAAATAATAATTCCTGCAATCAACATTAATCTTAATACTAAATATACTGTATTTTTCTTGACGAAGAAATACTCTATAATAATAGTAACTAAAAACTATTTTTCTTGGTTAAAATTATTTCTCTTTAATTTAGGTAATAAAAATATCAAAAATACTTTCTTCTAGAAACTCTAATACCTTTTTAGTGGTACATCAACAAACATATTAACAAATTTTAAGTATCTTTCTTTCCTATGCTTATCATACTCTGCAGCTTCATTCCATTTTAATAAATAATAAAAATTCTGCTTCCTTACCTGCTTCTTTTTTTAATTTATTATATTCTTGAACTGCAATAAATATAAGAAGTATAAATAATATAATACCTAAATATAAACTATAATTTAGTTTTAAAAAAATATCCCAACTACTTGACTGAATATAGTTAAAAACAGTAGACTCTTCGTCGATACTTTTTCTTGAAAAATAAACTACTTCAGCTAATTTAAATAGATTATTAAAAAGCAATTAGAATAATTAAAATTACTAACCCAAATTTATTAAAAACTACCAATTTTATCTGTTATTGGTTTCGTTATGAAATAAAAAAATAACCAGTAAAATAAGTTGTTGAATATACGTTATTAAAACTATTCTTGAAGCTACTTTTTGAATAATACTGTTCCAATGGTAATAAAAAAATATAGAATCAGCTTCTTCTATGTATGTCTTTACCTTTTGAAGCTACTAATAAGTAACTAAACAAAATACTTACAACAATAAAAACCGTATGCAACTCAAAATTACTTGCCCTTGTTAGCCAACTAGAGTAATTAATTATTACTGCTCCCAGCTACTATAATAAGAAACATAATCAGGTGCGAATTAAATATGTACTTACTATATTTTTAGTCTAGTTTCTCTTTCTCTTTTACTTCTATCAATAAAGATATTTTCTATATTACTCATCTTGACCTCTAGTAGTTAAAGATATATATATTTCATCTAAAGTTGCACCTGGCATATTAAATTCAACACGTAATTTTTTTCTAGATTTCCATTAGCTAGAATTTTTTTCCTTCATGAATTATTAGAAAAGTTATCACAGTACTTCTCAGCAGTTGCTAGTATATGTGTAGACATAAGTATACTTGCCCCACTGTCTCTTCTATCACACATAAGATTTATTAAATCATTGATAGCTATTGGATCTAGACCAAGAAATGGCTCATCAATAATATATAATTTTTGGCTCAACTAAAAAAAGCACAAATTATCATAACCTTTTTGCTTCATACCTTTTGAAAAAATGAACTGGAAAGAATTTTTTTCTTATCTTTTAATTTAAATAAATTTAATAATATATCTGCTTTTTTTCCATGTTTCTTCCATATCTAAACCATAAGCCATTGCTGTTAAATTGATATGTTCTTCAAGTGTTAACTCTTCATATAACACTGGTGATTCAGGTATATAACTAATACTTCTACGATAACTTTCGTTATCTCTAGTTATTGTTTTGTTATCAACTATTATTTCACCTTCCATAGGTCTAAGTAGTCCTAGTATATGTTTTTATAGTTGTACTTTTTCCTGCACCATTTAATCCAATAAGCGCAGTGATGCTACCCTCAGGTATTTTCGATATTAATATTTTCAATTATTTTTTTTCTATTGTATCCACCTGTTAGGTTTTTTTATTTTTTTAAAAATATTATCCATTTATTTACAATGCCCTTTCTTTAATTCTGAAAGTACTTTATCCACCTGTTCATAAGTATTAATAACATCAAGATTGTTATTTACCGTATAATCTCCTAACTTCGCTTTTTTTCTATAGGACTCATTTGGCTCACTATTCTACTTAAAAGCTTCCTTTTTTTGAAATAGAATTTCTTTTCATTAAACGAGTTAACTGTGTATTTTTATCCACATAAACTACAATAATCTTTATCAACTAAATCATCAAATTTAGCTTCAAAAAAAGTAATGCAACATCTATAAATATTAACTCTTTGATCATTATTTTTTTATCAATTTTCTTTCTAAAAATTTCTTCTTTCTAATTTCAGGATGTATAATACTATTTAAAAACATTTAGATTATTACTGTTTCCAAAAAAACAAGCTCTCCTAGTTTTTCGTCTATTTATTTTATTATCTTTCAAGTATCTCATTACCAAAGGCTAATATTAATTTTTTTCTTTAACATAATCACTATCTAAAGCCTCATGTCCAATTTTATCAGCATCTATAACAATGTAACCCTTTACTTTTTTTAAATAATTAGATACTGTACTTTTTTTCCACATGCAATACTTCCAGTAATTCCTATAATCATATCATCATCTCCATAAAATTACTTAAATATAATTTTATCATAAAGATTAATTATTTTCTATATATTAATGAATTTCATTAACGAATAAAAAGAATTATTAACACATGATTTCCCAATCAATTAGTTAATAATTCTTTTTTTATCTCAATATTTACTTTTTCTTTATACGGATCAATATTCATTTCTTCTAATTTTACAAATTTCTTTTTCGTTACTAACTTAAAGGTAATGTACATTATTAAACAAATTAATGGACATACTAAATTATAAGACATTTGTAAAAAAACCACCTGTAATATAATCTGATACCAACTGTAAGATAGTAATAATTGCAAATGAAAATAATGCAATATATGATCCTACTACTCCTGTTTTTGCTGTATATGGTAATACCTCTTCAGCTGTTTTACCTTGTTTAATTATAGCTTTTCTCAATCTAATTTGAGAAACTAATGATGTCATCCAAATAATCATAACTATAATACCTACCATTGAAAGTAACATATAGTAACCACTTGGATTGTATCTTTCAAATATAAAACAAACTACCATAAATACTGAAGAAAATGATAAAGCTATCGTAGGAACTGAGTTACTATTAAGCTCTTTAAACATCTTAGGACCATATTTATGTGAACTTAATGAAAATAGTTGTCTACTAGAAACATACATTCCTGAGTTTGCAGCTGATAAAACTGAAGTTAATATTACAACATTCATAATCATTGCAGCAAAACCTAAACCAATATTTTGAAATACTATTGTAAATGGTGAAGCTGTAACATTATTAGTATCAAGTAGTCTAGCATCATCTGCAGAAACAATTGAAGAAATAATAAACATTGTTGCAATATAGAAAATTAATATTCTCCAAAAAACTTGTTTTACTGCCTTAGGCATTGTTTCTTTAGGATTTGGAGACTCTCCTGCAGTTACGGCTACTATTTCCGTTCCACCAAATGAAAAGGCTGCAGTAGAAAGCACACCCAAATAATCCAATTCCAGCACTAAGTGTCTTATCACCATTTTTTATAAATGTAGGTAATCCTGCTTCAGGATTGCTTGATACACCGAAAATAATAGCTATACCAACAATTAAGAAAACAACCACTGTTATAACTTTAATTATAGTAATCCAATATTCTATTTCACCAAAAACTTTAACGCTTATTAAATTTAGTAAGTATAATAAAATTAAAAAAGTAACACAAATACTAAATGAAGAAAACTGTCTAAAGAATTCCCAATAATGTAAGATTTTAGATAATGTAATAATATCTACGCTTGCAACTAAAATCCATAATATCCAATATAACCATCCAATTGCAAATCCTAGTCCGGGATCTATAAATCTAGTAGCATAAGAACCAAATGAACCAGAAACAGGATAAAACGTAGCTAATTCTCCAATTGAAGCCATTAAAAAGTAAATTATTACCCCAATTAATGCATATGTTAAGACTGCTCCATATGAACCCACTTTACTCACTACTGCACCACTTGCCATAAATAGACCTGTACCTATACATCCACCGATAGCTATCATACTTATGTGGCGTGCCTGCAGATTTCTTTCCATTTTCTGATTTGCCATAAATCTCATCCTTTCATAGTATATATAACAATAAATTATACTAAATTTTTTTAGATAATTGTAAACAATTTTCCTAAAAATAATACAAAAATATTTATTTTTATAAAAAAAGACAAAGTCACTAGGACTTTGCCTTTATATTTAATTAGATTTCTCTTCTAGTTCTTCTTCTTGGACGTGGGTACATTTCTTGTTCCACTTCATTTTTTCCATATCCACTAGTGAATGAACTTGCTTCTTGTTGAGCAGGACGTTGTGTTAAAATATCTCTTTCAACATTAACTCCATCATCCTCAAATCCAGTAGCAATTACTGTTACAATAATCTCGTCAGTTTTTTCTAATTCATCGTTAAATACTGTACCAAAGATCATGTTTACTTCGTCATCACTTGCTTCTTGAACGATGCTAGCTGCTGCTTGTGCTTCAAATAAACTTAATGATGGACCACCAGTAATATTTAATAATACACCTTTAGCTCCAACGATTGAAGTCTCAAGTAATGGTGAAGAAATAGCTTTTTTAGCTGCTTCAATTGCTCTATTTTCACCAGAAGCTACACCAATACCCATTAATGCAGATCCTTGGTCAGCCATAATAGCTTTAACATCAGCAAAGTCTAAGTTAACTGTTCCTGATACGTTAATTAAATCAGAGATACCTTGAACCCCTTGACGTAATACATTATCAGCTTCAACGAATGCTTGCATCATTGGAGTAGATTTATCAACGATATCTAATAATCTATCATTTGGAATTACGATAAGAGTATCAACAGCACCTTTTAATGAGTTAATACCAGCTGTTGATTGAACTTGACGTTTTTTACCTTCAAAATTGAATGGACGAGTAACAACACCAACAGTTAAAGCACCTAGTTCTTTAGCAATACTTGCAACGATTGGAGCTGCACCTGTTCCAGTTCCTCCACCCATTCCTGAAGTAACAAATACCATATCTGCTCCTTCTAATGCTTCTTCAATTTTATCTTTAGTTTCTTCAGCTGCTTTACGTCCAACTTCTGGATTCGCACCAGCTCCTAAACCTTTTGTTAATTTTTCACCTATTTGGATTCTTACATCTGCTTTAGAGCGTCTTAATGCTTGAGCATCTGTATTAACAGCGATAAATTCTACATTTTGAATACCACTTTCTACCATTCGGTCAACGGCGTTTCCACCACCGCCTCCAACTCCGACTACTTTAATTACTGCTGATTGATCAAATTCTTGAAACATAATTTTATTTTCCTCCTAATTATTCAAAAAACGAATTATACATTTTACTTAATTTACTGAACAGACCTTGTTCTTTATCGTCTTTTTCTTCATTATCTTCATCTTCATAATAAACTTCTTGTTCATTGTCTTCTATATGGTTCTCACTAGCAATAGTAGGTTCTACTCTTGATTTAGAAATATTAACTTCTTCTATTGATGATACATTTTCAAAAGTTGAGTTAGTATTCTTTATTGTTGCAATCTCTTCAGTAACTTGATAACCGAATAATGATTCGATTTTATAGCTACTAGTAAGTGTACCTACAACTACTGATAACTCTGGAGAATTAGCTCCTATAATCTTTGGTGAACCAATTCTTACATTCATTTTTCTTAGCATATCTTTTGCTAATTCTAATACCCCTGGCATTTGAGTAGTACCACCTGTCAATACTACATTTCCTTTAACACGATTAATTCCAGCTTTTCTTAATACATCGAAAGATCGTAGAATTATTTCTTCTACTACCTCTTCTATGTAATCAGCTAATTCTTTTTGTGTATACGGTTCTTCATCTGGCTCTAAATTATCGATTTCAATAATTACTTGTGATGAAGCTGTATCATAAAATGCATGCCCCTGAGTAAGTTTAATTTCTTCTGCTCTTTTAGTTGGAACATTTAATACATCAGATATAGTTCTTGTAATATCCTCACCAGCTAGTTCTATAGATTGTGATAATTGTAAAATACCATCTTCAAAATAGCTAACTGTTGTTAAACCAGCTCCGATATCAATTATTACTGAACCATAATCTTTTTCTTCGTCATTTAGTAATAATTCTCCTAATGCATGTGAAGTACAGAAAGTTTCATTGCAATCTAATCTAAGGTTTTCTATACTTTTGTATATAGTATGTAGATGAGTTTTAGAAGTAAATACTCTATTCCCTGTTACTTCAAATGTATTGTGAGCTGTCATCCCTTTTGGTTTTCTGATATGTTCAATATCATCTAATCTGTAGTAATCAGGAATAACTTGGACAACTTCTCTTTCTCTTGGTAAAGGTAAAATTTTTGCTTCTTCTATAACTTCCTCGATATCTCTACCATCTATATCGTGCTTAGTATCAAATTTAATTTCCGCAACACTTTTTTTAATATGAGTGTGTATACTTGGAACTGCTACATATAATGATCTTATGTCTTTATTAGCTTCACTTTTAGCAATATCTATCGCTTTTTGAATATCTCTAGATGCTGATTCTACATCTATAATATTTCCTCTTTTTATTGCTGTAGTTTTTACAATACCAACACCCAATATATTCAATTTTTCATATACTACATCTGCGATTATAACTTTTATACTCGATGATCCCAGATCTATTGAAGTATATAATTGTGAACTCAAGTCAAACACTCCTTCCTCTATATTTTTTTGTTATTATAATAAAATTGTAAATACACACAAATTCTATTTACACATACTAAATTATAACACAAATTTTATATGAAAAAAACACCAAAAAAATTAAAATTTTATGAAATTATTTGTTTAAAAATGATTTTTTTATCTTTTTCTTTCAATTTTATAAAAAATACTATTCAAAAATTTAAGTTTTTGAATAGTATTTTTTTACTATGAAGTTTTTAGTTTTATTAGTATTTTTGTGTTGTTGTAGTTTTTCTTTGTAGTTTTACTTTGGTTTGTAGATTTATTTTTATTTTTGATTTGAAGTTTTATTTGAATTTACTTGTTGCTCAGTATTATCACTATTTACTTGATCATCAGTATTTTCTTTATCTTCTTTTTTTCTTCTTTAGTATTTTTCTTTTTCTTTAGAATCTGAACCATTCATTTTATTTAATAATTCTTTTTATTTTACTATTTTTTTTCAGCATTAGATTTTTTTCAGTTTCTAAATATGCTCCATTTATTAAATTAAGTGTTGTTTTGTTTTTTTATCTTTAATATATTTAGATATTTCATCATAATAATTTAACTTTTTGAGCAAATGTTGAAGACATAGCTTTAACTTTTTTTGACCATCTTTCATATAGATAATTATTTCAGAGTCATTACTATTAATAATTTCTGAAATCTGTACTAAAAACTTCAGGTTTTCAATTGTGCTAAATTTTTTTATAAACTTCTTCTAACTTACCGTTATTTTTCAAAATTCTCTACTATTGGTAAATTATAACTATTTCTAATTTGTCCATTATATGTTTGTCCGTTTTCCATTATAATCTGGTAACCACCATCATCAAGTTTTTTTTGAGCAATTAATCTATATTCTTCTACCTCTATTTTTGATCGAAGATGGAATTTTAGATTTTACAGTTACATTTTTAAAAAAATATTAAATTTATCTTTTTAAATTTTTTTCTACTTCACTATCTTTTTACAGACCATGTTTTTAATATTTTTCATTAATATTACCTGCAGTTAATATTTCTTCCTTAGTAATTTGTGAGTATCCTTGAACCTCTATATTTCTTATTTTCATATACGGACTATACATGAAAGCTACTACAGAAATAAAAAAATTAAAAAAATATTAAAATTATCAATGCTAATTCTCTGCGACGTTTTCTTTTTAATTTTTTTGTGATTGAAGCGTGGCGCTTTTTCGCTATTTATTTTTTTGAAAGTAATTTTTTTATTTTTTTACTATTCATAATATCTATCCTTCACTTTGGATTTTTTTAAATGTATTAATAAATTCATCTCCACGCACTTCAAAACTTTTATATTGATCCCATGATGCACATGCAGGAGATAATAATATAATATCACCTGAAACAGCTAGCTTACTTGCTTTTTCTGTTGCATCATCTATTTTTATCGCTTTTATGCAATTAACATTATTTTTATCTGCTAAAGATTTTAGGATATCTGCACTTTCTCCTACTACTACCATAGTTTTAACTCTATTTAAATATGGAGATAACTCATGAAAATCTATTCCTCTGTCTTGTCCTCCACAAATTAATACCACATTTTTTTCAAATCCAGATAATGCGTTTATTGTTGCAACAGGGTTTGTTGCTTTAGAATCATTATAATATTTTATTCCTTTATTCTCTCCAACATATTGTAATCGATGCTTAACTCCACTAAAGTTGTATAAAACTTTTCTTATCGATTCAATATCCGCACCTTTTTTATAAGCTATTACTGCAGCATTAATTCCATTTTCAACATTGTGTAATCCAGGAAGTGTTAATTTTGTAGAATCAAATAATTCAACATCTCCATATATTACCATGTTGTCTTTTATATACACATCTGCATCAGTATTAAATTTTTGTATCATAAAAAAATTATATTTGAATTTATTTCACTTATATTGTATTTATCTTTTTCTTTAATATTTAGAAATAAGAAAATCTGTATCCACTTTGATTTTTGTATATTTTTTTCTTTTAGCATTTCTATAATTTTCTATACTTTTTATGATAATCTAGATGTCCTTCACCTAAATTTGTTATAGCTGCTATAGAAGGTCTAAAATATTTAGTTCCTTCTAATTGAAATGATGATACTTCAGTTATGATTAAAGAATTAGGATGATTATAAGCTACCTCTATTGATGGATAGCCTATATTTCCTGCTAAAATACACATCTTTATTACTTTGCTTTTAAAAATATCATAAGTCATTTTGAGTAGTTGTAGTTTTTACCGTTTGTACCAGTAATTGCAACCATATCTACATTAAATAAAGTATTAGCTAATTCAATTTCTGTAATAATATCAATTTTTTTTCTCAATAGCTTTTTGTAGAAAGTCTATCTGATACTTAATTCCAGGATTTTTTTATTATCAAATCAATTTCATCTAGCAAATAAAGTGGATGTCCTCCATCAATAATAGGGTATTCCTAAATCACGCAATTCGTTAGCATGTGCATCATTACTCAAATCATCATATGCATTTACAATTACATTATAATTTAACTGTTTTTTAAAAATTTTTTTGCTGTTGAATATCCACTTCTTGCAAAAACCTAAAACTAGTATTTTTTTATTTTTTTTAAATCTAACATATTAAATCACCCCTAAAAAAAGTATCCTACTCCTGAAGAAATCAAAGCTATTATTACAAATAAAGTGAAACTGTTTTTCACCTCACCATATCCTGATAATTCAAAATGATGATGTAATGGTGACATTTTAAAAAAATTCTCTTCCCAGTCTTTTTTTAAAATAAGCAACTTGAATAATAACAGATAACGTTTCAAGTATATATACTAATCCTATGAAAAATAAACGCTATTTCTTTTGTGTAAAATTATTGAAATAGCTGCTAAAATACCGCCTAATGCTAGTGATCCTGTATCACCCATAAATATTTTTAGCTGGATTTTTTTGTTAAATAATAAGAATCCTATTAAGGCTCCTACTAATACTAAACAAAATACAAAAACTGGAAAAATTATTTTTCCTTATATGCTAATAAAGCAAATGTACTTGTTGTAATAATTGTTACGCTAGTAGCTAAAGCCATCTAAACCCATCTGTTAAATTTACAGCATTAGAAAAATCCAGTTTGCCAAAATACTACAAATATCATATAAAGATAAGATATATTAAGTTGATATTCTAATCCAGGTATATAGATGTAATTTATGTCTTCATAAATAAATTTAACTAATACATAGAATATTATAGAAAAATAATATTTGTAACATTAATTTTTTTTTCTTGGGAGCTAATCCCATCATTTTTTTCTTTTTTTACTACTATTAACATATCATCAATATATCCAATTATTGAAAATGAAATAGTCGTATAGATAAATAGAAATATAGTATTTAATATTTGAACTATCAATAAACATTGCAATTATTAATGCAAGTACGGTAGCAACTATAAAAGAAATACCTCCCATAGTTGGCGTCCCTTTTTTATGCATATGACTTTGAGGTCCTTCTTCTCTAATTGCTTGCCCAAATTTTAAATAATGCAAATACTTTATTAACCTTGGTAACATTAATACGGTTACTAAAAAAGATACTACTAATAACGATATTGCTACCACTATATTTGAATTACTCATTGTTTTCTCCTAACTAAATTTTATTTTTATACTCTCTCCTTTTTTCACACTTCTTCCCGCTGGAATAGATTGTGATTGCACATATCCATTTCCTTCTACTTCAATATCTAAACCAGATAATTGTTTATAAGTTAAAACTTCTGCTTTTGACCAACCTGCAAAATTAGGTAATTGAATATTCTCATCTGATAAAAAGTAAAAAAATACTTTATCATCTTTTTTTAAATATATTATTTTTAGAAGGGAAATTGATTTAGAAACATTTTTTTCCCACTTCCTATTAAAACAACACTTTTAGTTTGTTTTAGCCAGTTTTTCTACTGCAGAAGTTGAACTACTTCCAATATAATCATCCATTGTATAAGTTGTTACTTCATTTGAAGAATCATTTTTCTTAACGTTTAAATAATTTAGTGTATTTTCCATTACAGGTTTAAAAATCTCTGATGATGCTTTAGCAAAGCTATCTGCTAAGTTCTTGTTAGGTAATTTCATACCAGTATAAACTATTACTTCAGGATTTTCACTAGGTGCATATCCTATAAATGAGTGTAACACTTTATATTGGCTACTATAGTATTTACCACGTTTTTGGATCTACTAACTCTGCTGTCCCTGTTTTACCTGAAACAGTGTAATTATCTAAAGCATATCTTTTACCACCTTGTGCCCAACTTCCATTTACTACTCCATATAATTCTTCTTTCATTTTATCTGCGGTAGCTTTAGAAATTGGATTTCCAACAATAGTTCTCTGACCACTATTAACATCTTTATTTAATGTTTTATCATGAATTCTTTGTAAGAAATATGGTGATAACATATTACCATCATTTAAAATTGCAGTTTCAGCCTGTACCATTTGCATTGCTGTTACTGTACTACCTTGTCCAAACACAGTAGTTGAAGCTGACACTTTGTTGTTAAATACTAAATCTCCGCTTGCTTCATTATTATATAATGCATCTGTTGTTTTTCCAAATCCAAACTTCTCTAATCCCTTTTTTAATTTTTCAGTACCTAAATCTTGTAATAATGTTAGCATTAAATGTATTAGATGATTGTTGGAAACCATGTCTTTCAGTTATAGTACCCCATCCTACTTTATTCCAGTCATAAATAACAGTATCTTCTACTTTATATGATCCAGATCTATAATATTTCATTGGATCATATAAGTTATTTTCCATTATAATTGAAAGTGTAAATGTTTTAAATGTTGATCCAGGCTCATATGCTGAGTTATAAAAAATATTAGACCAAGCACTTTCTAAGTTTTCTTGAGTATTTGGATTAAATGCAGGTGTTTGACCCATTCCCAATATTTCACCCAGTCTTTAGCACTTACAACAATAGCAAACGCACTTTCTGGTTCATATTTTTCTTGAACATCTTTAAGGGTATTATCTATATAACTTTGAATATTTTTATCTATTGTTAAGTAAATATCTGCCCCATCTACTGGATTTATTTCAACTTTAGGAATATTAGAAACAACTTTCCCCCATGCATCTTTTGCATAAGTTATATGTCCTTCTTTACCTCTTAAGTAGTAATCAAAAGTTTTTTCCACACCTAAACGTCCTGTTATAAGATCGCTATCTGGAGAATTTTGAGCAAAACCTAAAAAGTTTCCTAACATACTTCCATTAGGATAATATCTTTTTGTAGTAGCTATAAAGCTAATACCAGGAAGTTTTAAATCTTCTATTTTTTTCTTATCCTCAACGCTTATATCTTTTCCAGCAGTACCAAATTCTACTTGGTATACACCTTGTTTTTGTAATGTCTCTTTAATTTTACCTTCATCAAGTTTTACATATTTTGCCAATTCTCTAGCTGTTTTATCGATATCAACAACATGACGAGGATTATCTTTATCTTCAGTAGCTTTATCTGATACTACAGCAACTAATTTATATGATTCAATATTATCAGCTAAGATATTTCCATTTCTATCATATATCTTTCCTCTATTTGGTTGTAAACTTGTATCAATTTTATATTTTTGATCTGCTAACTCTGATAAGTTTTGGCCTCTGACTGTACCTATTAACATCATTTGACCAATATTAGCTATTAATATCCATACAAAGAAAAAAACAAAAAAATTATAAAAAAATACCATTTTTGTTCTTCCTCTTGAGATATAATCTTTTTCTCTCTAAGCTTTTTTTATCTTCCAAAAAAAGCCAAGAGTAAATATATTCCGTAAAAAAATTTTTTTCAATTATCTCACTACCTTTTATATTGTCATTTTTGGACTTTCATTCCCAAACTCTCAGCTATTTTTTTAACTCTTTCATATGAAGATAGATTATTAATAATAACTTTTTTTGTTCATTATTTTTCCTTTTTTTGCTTTTTCTGCAATAACTACTTCATTTCTTTGCTGAGCACTTTTTAATGAATATAATTCCCTTTATAGTTTAACATAACTATGTTAGTAAGTAAAATAACTCCTCCAAATACAACATAGCCTATCTTTTTCTACTACGTTGAATTTTACTTTTTCTTGTACCTTTTCTAGTACCATATTCTCTACTGTATACTTTTTAACGTTGCCATCTTTCCTTTATTCCTTCTCTTTTTAATTTCTTATATTTGTACTTCTGCTATTCGTAATTTTTGCACTTCTAGATCTATTATTTCTCCTCTAATTCCTCTCGCTTGGACAAATAGGTTTTCTAGTAATTAACTTTAATTTTGATAAGCTCTCTTCTGGTAATACTGGAAGATTTTTAGGAATATCCTTATTTTTTGCATATGAATTAAAGATTTGCTTACATATTCTATCTTCTAATGAGTGGAAAGTAATTACTGAAATTCTTCCACCTACTTTTACAATATCTATAGCCTGTTCAAGAGAGTTTTCAAAAACTGAAAGTTCATTGTTTACTGCTATTCTTATTGCTTGAAAGACTCTTTTTGCTGGGTGTCCTCCAGTTCTTCTTTTAGCTGCAGGAATTGATTCTTTAATTATATCCACTAATTGAAAAGTTGTTTCTATTGGTGCTAGTTCTCTTTTCTTCTCGATATTTCTTGCGATTTGTTTAGAAAATTTTTCTTCTCCATAGCGGTAGAAGATTCTTACTAAATCATGATAACTATATTCGTTTACTACTTCATAAGCACTCATGCTTGCATCAGTATCCATTCTCATATCTAATCTAGTATCATAATTGTAACTAAATCCTCTTTCAGGTGTATCCAACTGTGGTGATGAAACCCCTAAATCGTATAATACACCGTCAACTTCATAAACATTTTGCTCCGCTAATTTTTCTTTTAAATTTTCGAAATTTGATTTTATAAAGACAACTTTATCTGCGTATTCAGATAATTTAATTTTTGCATTTTCAAGAGCTACATTATCTTGGTCAAATGCATATAACTTTCCTGTTGTAAGTTTTTTTAATATTTCAAGGCTGTGTCCTGCACCACCAAGAGTACAGTCTACATAAATCCCATCTTCTTTTATATTTAATCCTTCTACGGCTTCTTCTAATAATACACTATAATGTTTAAACATTTTTTCCATCCTAAAAATCAAAATCTTCTAACTCTTCTGCAATTTCTTCAACACTAGCTTCACTTTCAACTAATAAATCTTCCCATCTATCTTTATCCCATATTTCTATTCTATTAGAAAGTCCATTAACCACACATTCTTTTTCTAAAGATGCGTGCTCAATTAGTGAATTTGGAATATTTATTCTTCCTTGTTTATCGATCTCAACTTCAGTCGCCCCTGAAAAGAAGAAACGTTGGAAAGTACGTGCATTTTTCTTTGTAATAGGTAGTGATTTTATCTTACTTTCCACTTTTTGCCACTCTTGTAAAGAATAACCAAATAAACAAGAATCTAAACCTCTTGTTATTATAAACTTTTCTCCTAAATCATCTCTAAATTTTATTGGTATACTAAGTCTTCCTTTAGCATCCATTTTGTTGTTATATTGACCGATAAACATAATCTCACCACCTTACTTATATAATTTACCACATTTCCCCACTTTTTTTCCACTATTTTTTTTAAAAAAATTAATTTTTTTCACTTTATTTTTACTTTATTACTAAACATAAAAAAAGAGTTTATAAAATTTAATTAAAAAAATTTTTATAAACTCTTTTTAATAATATTCTCTTTCATTTTCACCATCTAAAAAAATATGGATTTGTTAAAGATTTAATTCTATCTACAATTCTTACCGCTTTCGTATAATCGACCTTATTATTAGAGGTTGAAACAAACTCTAACAAATCATCATATGATAGATTTGAGGTGAAAAATGTTGGAAGCTTTTCTGCCTCACGATAATTTATAATAGGTCCTAAAATTTCATCTCGAATAAAATCTGTAGTGTTTTCAGCACCGATGTCATCGATTAGTAAAATTTCTTGTGTTCTAATTATATCTACATATTCGGTATAATCATTGTTGCTAATTCGAGATTTAATTTTTCCTTATAAATTCAGGATAATATATTATTGCAGGCTGCTTTCCGTTCCTTTTCAAGTAATTATATACGCAACCTAGCAAAAAGGTTTTCCCTGTACCGGTAGCTCCGTAAATATACGCACCTTTTTTACTTTTATTTTCTAGTATATCATTACAACCTCTTATTAACTCACGAGCTAACAAACCTTTTTCTTTAGTTTTTGATAAATTTTCAAAACTATATGTTAATATTCTGTTAGCTATATATTCCGTTTTAATTTTTATTTCCAAGTTGGCTTGCTAGCCTATATTGTTTATATTGTTCAGTTTCAGTATAAGTAATATTAACTTCACCATTATTTAATGATAATTTAGGTTTGTGATTTAAATCTAATGAGACATCTTTAGAAATATAATATTGATAAAAATTTTTTTCTAAATTATTATAGATATCTTCTTTAGTAAAATTATTTACTTGAATAAAATCAATAATATCTTTATCATTTAATACTCGTGTAGATATAAATTCCTCATACATTTTATTTGATTTTTTTCTGGAATAACATTAGATACTTTCTTCATTATATATCCCTCTTACTATTCAATTCTTTTAGCATCTCACTAAATGCTTCTTCATCTTCTTTAGTTACAGTTCTATTTTTTTAGTAGTATTTTTCTGTTGAAGATGTATCTTTTCTTTTTGAAGATACTCAGGAAATGGAGCCATATACATTCCCTTGTTCTTACTATTTGTGCTTTTGACTTGTTTTACTATTAGTTTTTTTCTATTATTACTTATTGTTTGTCTTTTCTTTTACATATTCAATAGCATCTTTTTGCCCTAGTAATTTTTTTACTACTCCAGGTACTAGCAATTTTATCCATATAATTAAAGTTTGGAATACCAGGTGAATTACTCATTTTTATAGAATACTCTAATAAAAATATTTAAAAACTCCTGTTGGAAAAATTATATTTTTTTGTAATTTATTAATAGCTTCTGCATCTACTGTAGATACAATTAAATTCATTTTTTTTATTTAGATAATCAATATAATTTGTATTATCAGTAGCTTTAATAAACTTATCTTGTTCTGTTAATTCAACAGAATCTTCTTCGATTTTCCTTGTAATCATCTTATCAAGTGTAGGTATATTTTTGTTTCCTAACATTTACAAACAATTGAACTAAATAATCTTTTTAACTTATTGATATTTAATACCGATCCACCATTTTCAACATCTAAGCTATTTTCTATTGCTTTTTGCCATATCTTGAGGCGTTACTTTATAAAGATGCGCTAATCCTAGTATATCTTCTTTTGTCTTTTTATTATCTAATATGTCTACAATATAACTATTAGCTAAAAAAATAACTTAACTTAGAAAAAAATCAAAATAATATTCATCTAAATTAGCACCTTTTTTTCACTATCAAAAAAACTTGTGTATTAAGATAATTATTATTCACATTTTCCAAGTTATAAACATCAGAAAAATGTTGCTGTTAAATCTTGAAAAACTATTAAAAAGAAACTTTATTATTAGAGAATGTTTCTTTAATTTCAGTATATTGGCTAGATCCTATTGTATTTTCTAATAATTGAGATAACATTGCATTCTCAAAAAAATTCATTAAAAAGTTAGAGCATCCTTTAATTTATAAACATACTGTCCTACACCGTCATTATCAATATAATAAGTTGATAATAATCCTAATGCTTCTAATTTCTTTCTAGATGAAGTGAATTTTCTAGAATCTAAAGAAAGATTGTCAAAAAAATATCATAATGTAAAAAGTTCTTTGATAAATTTCTATCACCTAATATCTTAGTTCCTAAAAAAATGATATAATTTTACTGCATCACTCCCAATTAAGGGAAGATACAGTAAATTTAATTCTTGTGATTTACTTGCAACATTAAAAATCATTATACACACAATAAAAAGTCTTTAGGAGAAATACTATTTACCATTATTTTTCATCCATTACTTCTATTATTATTTGTGTGTACTCTAATGCATATATAAACTCAGGATTAAAATCATATTTAATCTTATCATCATTCTTTAATGGTGCAAAAAAATGATTTAACAAGAATAGGGTAGATATTGTCTAATAGTAATTTTGCATTATCATTTTCATAAAAGAGTACGTAAAAAAATTAAAAAAACTTTTTCTTACACTTGAGATGAACTCTTCTTTTGAAGGCGTACTAACATTTGTATAACTTTCAATTTTAGTAGCAAAAATTTAATATATTCTCTTTATCCTTTTTTTAGCTACAAAAGTACGTAAATCATCAATAAGTTGGTACATATAGTTAAAGAAATTCTCAAAATTTTCAAGATATTCATTATTAATTATTTTTAGATTCATTTTTTTAATAACAACTGATTAATATTATAGTCAGTCACAAATAAATATATTTTATAAAGATCAGCAAACTCAACATCACTAAGTTCACAATAATCTTTAACAATATTATTGATACTACTTCCCTCTTTATAAATGTTATATAACGTATTTAACCAAATAAATTCCTCTAATTGTTTTTTTCATTTATTAAAGTAACAAGATAATTATTGAAACTATAATCTTTATCATCTTCAAAAAAATAACAGAAGTTCTTCCTTCTACTCTTGCTAATAAAGAATTAAATTCTTGTTCAACTTCCTCTGAATATAGTTCCTTATCAAAATCTGGTTTTAAACTAGCTTTTAATTCTTCTATACTCATCTAAACTATTATCTAAACTTTCTATTCTTTCTTGATAAACCTCATTATAACCAGGTTTATGAGAATAATAAAAAGTTTCAATAGCTTTATTAAACTCTAATACTTTTCCTAATATTTTTTTATATAAGCAACTTTAATGTTTTTTTATTATTTGATACTTGATTAATTTTTTTGTTAAGGCGTTTAATATATCTTTTTTTGTTTTTCATTAGTCAATACTAATGTCTTTTTCATCTTCTAGATAAAAACATTCTACTACCTCCTTAAAGTATATTACTATAATATGATACTCTATTTTTCAAATAAAATCAAATTAAGCAATTATTAGTAAAGTTATAAAAATTTGAATAAAAATAAAAAAGACCTTCCAAAAGGAAGGTCACTGTTGCCTGGCAACGTTCTAGTCTCGCAGGGCGTAAACCCAACTACATTCGACGCTAAAGAGCTTAACTTCTGTGTTCGGTATGGGTACAGGTGTGTCCTCTTCGCTATCGCCACCAGACGAAAACTTCATACATCTATTATATCATCATTTATTCCTTTGTCAACCTCTTTACCTTAAAGAACTTCACTTGATTAAGTCCTCGACCTATTAGTATTAGTCAGCTGAATGTGTTACCACACTTACACTCCTAACCTATTCTCCTTGTCGTCTTCAAGGGGTCTTAATATCCGTGGGAAATCTCATCTCGAGGGGGGCTTCATGCTTAGATGCTTTCAGCTCTTATCCCTTCCATATTTAGCTACCCAGCTATGCCACTGGCGTGACAACTGGTACACCATTGATATGTCCATCCCGGTCCTCTCGTACTAAGGACAGCTCCTCTCAAATTTCCTACGCCCACGACGGATAGGGACCGAACTGTCTCACGACGTTCTGAACCCAGCTCGCGTACCGCTTTAATGGGCGAACAGCCCAACCCTTGGGACCGACTACAGCCCCAGGATGCGATGAGCCGACATCGAGGTGCCAAACCTCCCCGTCGATGTGGACTCTTGGGGGAGATAAGCCTGTTATCCCCAGGGTAGCTTTTATCCGTTGAGCGATGGCCCTTCCATGCGGAACCACCGGATCACTAAGTCCTGCTTTCGCACCTGCTCGACTTGTAGGTCTCACAGTCAAGCTCCCTTGTGCCTTTACACTCTGCAAATGATTTCCAACCATTCTGAGGGAACCTTTGAACGCCTCCGTTACTCTTTAGGAGGCGACCGCCCCAGTCAAACTGCCCACCTGACACTGTCTCCCGGTTTTCTATGCCGAGGGTTAGAATTTCAATACAGCAAGGGTAGT